>Ga0081539_10001241_pt1 | contig 45361 bp, 41 predicted proteins | sample TabmetS4T2R2_FD_71023 | JGI IMG/M metagenome (GOLD analysis project Ga0081539, IMG submission 71023) | Tabebuia heterophylla rhizosphere microbial communities from the University of Puerto Rico - S4T2R2 | ecosystem: Host-associated > Plants > Roots > Rhizosphere ... | reverse complement strand
GCACGCCCGGCGCGGAGATCGACGATGGTGCTGCGTTGATCTTTTTATTGCGCAATAAATCAATCGACGTTCTTGGTGCAGGTTCAGTGTTTGGCAACGTTCCGTTGCAGGACGCAGCCTTGAACCTCGACCGGTTGCTCACCTGGTTAGGTGGAGAACAAATCCCAGTTGGTCGCGGTGCTGAGAAGCCACTCATTGGGGATATGGCTTGGTTTGAAAGATGGCAATCTGGCTACGGAAAAACGGTTTCATGGAATCCACGTCCTGCAAAGTATCTCGCGGCAAACCTGATCATTCAAACTATCTATGCCAATCCTGGACAAGTTTCGATACTCTCACTGGGGCCTATGACAAACCTGGCACTGGCGATCCGCCTTGACCCGTCGATTGTTCCTCTCACGCGTGAAGTAATCCTCATGGGCGGTTCGTTCAATATTCAGAATCCATCACCAGAATTCAACGTCCGATGCGACCCGGAAGCCGCACATATCGTGTTCAGCGCTGGCTGGAACGTGCATATCCTTGGGTTGGATATCACGCGTAAAGTCCATTTTTCACGCCGCGATTTCTCATCTCTTCCAGATGGAAACCCGGCTGTAGAACTGCTCCGCACTCAGGCTCCAGGCTGGATCGACCGCGTGGAAGAAATGGGTTGGGACCAGGATGGTTGCGCGCTGCATGATGCTGTGGCAACTGCATATCTGGTTGATGATACGATTTTCCAAACTAAGCAGACCTATGTTGAAGTTGAATTGTCGAATCCGAATTCGCGTGGCATCACACGGTTTTCTCCGGTAACAGAAAGTGGGTCCAACATCAAAGTGATTACCGATGTGGATATCCTAAAATGCCATGAGTTTATCTGGTCACACATCGCGCAATAGAAGGTGAGGATTATTTGGAACCTTGTGAAGTCTTATGTTATGGTGAGATCGGGATCGACAACATCATTCAAGCGGATTGCCTGCCTTCGCCTGAAGGAGCAGTCTTTCCGAAGTCAGATAGATATCATGGTGGCGGCGCGGCTTCAAATACAGCGGTCTGGCTGGCGATGCTGGGAGTGAAAGTGAAAGTGACTGGTAATGTGATTGGCTACGATGATTATGGGGATATGGTCTTGGACGGATTAGGAAAACATTCTAATATCGACTTGAGCCTGGTGGAGCAGCGCAAAGGAGTTACGACACCATTCACCCGCGCGATTGTCACACCAGATGGCGAACGCTCATTCCTGATTTTTTGGTATCCCGAGGCGCCCAAGATTCACCTAACAAAAGAAATGCTGCATGGCGCGAGATACCTTGCACTCGATCTCTATGGCGGACCAGAAAGACTCGAAACAGCAAAGTTGGCTGTTGAGTCTGGTATATCCACTGCGATCGGCGATGTCATTTGGCCAGATCATCCGGTGCTGCCATTCACCAGTATTGCTACTAACTCTGGTTCTTATATACGTCAGACGTTCCCAGGCATCGACGTGCGCCAGCATGCTCGGAAGCTGCAATCCATTTCCAAAGGAATTGTCATCACGACTGAGGGTTCGAAAATTGTTCATGCAATTGACGCGCAAGGTAATGGCTTCACGATCCAGCCGCCAAACGTTACCGCCCTTGACGCCACCGGCGCAGGAGACGCCTTCCGCTCCGGCCTGCTCTACGGATTGTTGCGCGGTTTAGATCTGCCGCGTAGCTTATGCTGGGCGGTTGCTGCCGGGTCGCTTAGTGTAAAAAATTTGGGGGCCGCCACCATTCTGCCTGACTTTAAAGAAATAGAATCCCTCGCGGACAGTCTCCAGGCACAGCCTGAAACATGATCTGCTGATTGAACGTTTTATTGAAGAATTTCATTGAGTATTGTTCTTATAACTCACTATTTGAAACGAATCAGCTCGTTACTCTCGCCAGTAATCCTAAGCCTACTCGTTGGTGGATTGCTCATCCTGGCTGCAGGTCAAAATCCCTTGTCCACGTATGCACGTTTATTCAAGGCTGGTTTCAGTTGTGAAGTAGGTCCGGGTCGTTGCGCACTTGTCACTGCGCTGCAATTTGCCACGCCTCTTATCTTAAGTGGGCTATCTGCAACGGTAGCTTTGCGCGGTGGTTTCTTCTCGATCGGTCAGTCTGGCCAGATGCTTTTTGGGGCCGCGGCAGCCAGTTGGCTTGGCGCAAATGTGTCCCTGCCATCTTTTATTCATCCTATCGTCGCGTTGATTGGAGCCGCGTTCTTAGGAGGTTTATGGGGACTGGTGCCCGCACTTCTTAAAAGTTTTATCGGAGTCAATGAAATCATTGCGACCTTACTTCTCAATCCAATTGCCGCTGTATTAGTCAGTTTGACCTGGCTACCCGGCATCCATGCGAGTGCGCGGCTGTCACCGTTAATTCCTAGTACAAAGCTTTCGGCCGGAATCTTTATTGCTCTCACAGCCGCTTTGTTGATCTATCTCTTCCTCTGGCACTCGACGCGCGGCATGGAGATACGCGCTAATGCTAACGCTCCTCGTTTCGCCCTCTATGGTGGGATGCCCTTAATCAAACCTATGTTACTGGCGATGGTACTCAGCGGCGCTCTCGCCGGGTTAGCAGGAGGCATAGAAGTTTTGGGTGTCCATTATCAATTTATTTCAAGTTTCTCTGCGGTCAATGATTTTGACGGCCTGATCATTGCCTTTGCCGGGCACCTGCATCCCGCAGGGGTAGTGCTTCTTGCGTTTCTGTTGGGAGGACTTCGCACTGGGTCTATCGTTGGATTGCAGATTCAATCTGGCATTCCTCGTGAATTAGGCGGTGCCCTCATCGCTTTCATCTTGATCTTCGTTGCAACGAACAATCATTCTGAAATCAATGAACAGGATACAGCAAACATGTATCTGAGATAATTCCATAGACAAAAAGTCCAATCCATATGTAGAGATGGATTCCAGCCTGTAACATTTCTGTAGGTGCCGGACACTACTAATTTCAACGAGTCTGCGGTGGTCGAGTAGGGCTGGGTGTTCTTTCCAGCCCATATCGAGACCACCCATTCCAAACAAATCTTCATCTCATGCTCACTCATGTTTGTTGGTCTCGATACAGCCTCGACAGGCCATCGGCTAACTCGACCAACGGAACTTTCCTGAAACAGACAGTCAGGTAGTTAATTATTTACCGCGAATTTATTTTGCCTGATCCGCCTGAGCAATCGTCCACATGGCTTGCAATGCCACCTTGATCGCGTTCATCTCGCCGCGACGGAAATCCTCTTCCCCCCATTCCGGTTTGACCACGCCTGGAGCCCCATCCGAGGCGAAGATAGCGCCCGTCCGCCAGCCGCGCGCCGCACCGACAAGAAACAACGTATCACTTTCCATCTCAACAAAGACAAGTCCCGCCGCTTTCATCGGAAGAAACTCTTCAGCATTATGTGGCGCGTAGAATGCATCGGTTGCAAGACCCACTCCTACAGTGATTGGAATCTGTAGCTCTTCCCCAGCTTGCACCAGGGAACGCAAAACAGAAAACGTTGGCACCGCCGGAAAAATCGTTGGTAAATAAGCATTGCCGGTGCCGCCTGCACGCGCAGTCCCGCTAGCGGCGATCACATCGCCGGGTTTCTGACCTTCCTGAAAAACGCCACATGAGCCAACACGGATGAACGTATCACTCCCCATATGCGCCAACTCTTCCAATCCAATCGCGACTGCTGGACCGCCCATCCCGGTTCCGCATACGGTCATGACCACACCTTTGTATTCACCCGAGTACACAGTATAACCTCGGCTCTCCGTGACGAGATGAGAAGTATCAAATTGGTCGGCGATCTTTTTTGCGCGTTTCTGGTCGCCCGGGCAAAAGATATAACGGGATATTTCACTGGGATCACACTTGATATGCCACTCCATAAAATCCTCCAGCTAACGAATCTTCATCATATCAATGCATTAGTATGGTTTTTATCTTGATTGTATAATATTGTAGCAGGGTTATTGATCCCTATTCCAGGTTACTATGAGCAGCGTATTACTAAAAAGCGACTTTGTTGTTGCCTTAGATCAAGATGATCGTATTCTGAAAGAGGGTTATATCGTTGTTGAAGATACTATCATCATCGAAATGGGATTTCAGGGTGATTTGGATAACAGAAGGAAGTTTGATGATGTGGTTGAGTTGAAGAATCGTCTGGTGATGCCAGGATTAGTCAACGCGCACACGCATACTCCCATGACTCTCTTCCGTGGGCATGTGGAAGGTCACACCCTTTTTACGATGGAAGGCTGGTATAACACCATCCGCGTTTTAGAATTAGAGATGGAGCCAGAGATGCTTCCAGGAGCCGTTGCTGTCTCCTGCGCAGAGATGATTCGCACCGGGACCACATGTTTTGCTGATCAATATTTTTGGATGGATCAAATTATTCCAGAGGTCCGCCGCAGCGGTCTGCGAGCCGCGTTAGCGTATGGCATCGTTGAATTAGGGGATGAAAAAGCTCGTGAACGTGAATTGGCTGCCGCTACTGCGTTTCTCAATAACTTGAAGGATGAGCCTCTGTTGGATGGCTGGGTCGGACCACATGCCTTCTTCGTGGATAACAGCGAGATTGCCATGCAGAGCGAATTGGAGTTGGCAACCCAACATAATACTGGTTTTCACACCCACTTCGGCACCGGGGATGAAGAGGAAGATTATTGCCAACAAAAATACGGACGTTCTGCCATTCAACAACTCAAGCTAATGGGGTTCCTCGAACGCCCTATCCTGGCCGCTCACAGCATTACTCTCTCACCCGCGGATTTTTCTACTGTGGCCAAAACTCCTTTTACCGTTGTGTTTTGTCCATCGTCAGACATGCGCAATGCTGCGGGTATTCCACCTCTGGTGGAGATGCTGGAAGCTGGCATCAACATCGCCCTAGGAACAGATAATGTTACCAATAACAATAGTTATGATATGTTCAAGGAGATGACTCTCACAGGCAAGCTAATGGCATTGCTGAAACGTAACCCGGCTGCCATTTCAACTCGTTCCATTTTGGAAATGGCTACTCTAGGCGGTGCGCGCGCACTTGGCAAGGAAAAAGAGATCGGATCATTGGAAGTCGGTAAGAAAGCTGATTTGATCGCTCTTGACCTGGATGAAATTGGCTGGTCCCCGTTAGGCGGACAGGATATTTATACAGCACTGGTATATTCTGTCACCGGGCAGCATGTCCGCGATGGAATGGTGAATGGTCGCTGGCTCTTCCGTGATAATCAATGGCTAACGGTCGACTTCAATGCCGCACGCCGCGAACTCGAAGATCAACATACCAAACTCATGAAGCGCATCAAGCAATAAGTACGTATCTTAGTTCAAGAGGAGAATAAAATGGCACATCGTGACCGTGATCCATGGGTGGACGTGAAGACCTTCCATGGTTTTCAAGCCGATCATGTTATTTCAGCACTGCAAAAGGAAGTCCGCCGCGGCAATACCGAAAATGCCGCACTTCTGGCATATGAAATGATCATTACCAGCGCGGCACTCGAGGATTATCTTTGGCACCGGCTAAAAGTGATCTCGGTGGAAGATATCGGCTTCGGCGAACCTCTAGCACCTGTGATGATGCAAAGTCTTTTTGAGATGACTAGTGCTTGTGATCGCGGGGTGAGCGAGCGCAAGCTTTACGCCATCCATGCTGTGCGGTATCTATGCCAATGCAAGAAGGATCGTTCCACAGATGAGATGATCAATTGGATCAACCATTCCAGCCGGCTGGGTAACGTTTTGCCGCTCATCCCCGATTATGCCCTCGATATGCACACTGCCGAAGGCCAGAAAAAAGGCCGTGGCCGGCGTCATTTCTTCGAGGAAGCCTCACGCGTCATCCCCGAAGTCCCCGACCGTGACCGTACATATCTGGAACGCATCATGAAAATGCTGGAGTCTGGCCAACTACAAGATTGATTCTCATCTCACCTCAAAATTTGACTTTACAGCAACTTCATCTGTTCCGATCCGCCCATCTTCACAGACCAAGGCGATGCCACCGCCAAAAAGATGGCGATCTGAATCTTCAACCTTGAATAACAAGACTCCATCCACCCAGCCTAAAATCTGATTGCGCTGAACTGTGATCTGCAAATTATAGGATTGACCATATTTCCAAACAAACTCTTGTTGGACTAAAACGATCTCCCCGTCCAGTCGCTTGATGAGTTTGATCCTTTTTTGCTCAGAGAGCATCAACGCATAATATCGTTCCAGTCCTTGCACGCGAGCCGCGAGGCCGAAAGATTTGACCAGATGTGGAGTAATAGTCGCTTGCACGCTGTAATCGTTCCATTCGTGTGTACCCGTGATAACCAATCCCCGCCCTCGATTTTGAATTACCCGAAACGCTTCACCAGACTCATTCTCAAAGAAATCGGCCGCGTTGACCCATTGTCGCGTCCACATTTTTCCCGCTTCTTTGGGTCTGCGGAAAGTGACATTCGGTGAACCATCCCAGGAAAGATGATCGAGATAAACAGTCCCCCCCGTTGGTTTCTCAGAAGAGATAGAAATTCCCACGTGCGCGATAGGCGCGCCTTGCAAATCAGGTACCTGCCATTCTAGATGGATGGTCTCTCCGGGATGGATATTCTGCTGCGGCCCATGAATTAATCCTAACCTATCTTCATGACCATAGTTTTGTAATTCAATCCCTACTGCTGCTGATTGGGAGTTTTTCTTGTCAGCAATCAGCGTAGCACGCACGGTCTGACCGGGATATAGAGTCGGTGAGGCCATAAGGCCGTAGCCTGGCATATCAATTGCTTCGGGAGGAATAAAGGTTGGAGTAAATATAGTAGATGTCTCGTTAGATTCGAGTCGATAGTGTATTGCCAAAACTCGTTGACTCGCATCAGTCGGATGAACTGAATTTTCTACTGTCAGATTGTCTTGGGAGCGAAATCCCTGGGTCGAACCGGGTAAAGAAAAATGGAAACGAGCGCCGCCTTTTGGCGGAGCCCATTCCTCCTCCCGAATGGCATGTGCAATCTCAAGGATGAAATCCGTCTCACGCAGAGCATCACTGATTGCTCGTCCACCATCTGCTGTCGGGAGATAGAGTCGATCAGCTACTGGTTCGCGCCAATTAGGACCGCCTTCGAAAGCAGCCAACCCGTTGCGCACACCTAGAATGCAACCGACATTGCCAGCATTACAGTCTGTGTCCCATCCGCAGGTATTGACGATGGTCTGCGCGCGGTTGAAGTCACCCTGGCTATAAAGTAAGCTAAGGATAATTAAGCCATGATTTGGAACGATATGACAGTTGCCGCCGTATTTGTCGTAGCCATAATGAGTGGCAAGTTTGGCGCGAGCCGCGTACCAATCACGTGAGTCTATTGCATGCCAATTTCGAATATCTGCGATCAGGCGATAGATAATCGAATCTGATGGGATGAAGGTGACCGCAGTATCAATAAGCTTGTCGAGATCCGATTCGATGAACGCTTGAGCAATCATCACAGCGACGACCTGCGCGCCATAGATAGCCTCACCATCATGACTGACACTTGCAGCACGGCGAGCCAAGTCGGCGGCCAACATGGGATCTCCAGGAGCAATTAGACCCCAACCATCGATGAAGATTTGTGCCCCAATTTGTTCGGCAACGACTTTGCTATTCCGGGCGATCGAGCCGGAAACTGGTGCAGGAATACCATCTTTAAGCCGCAAAAATGCCGTGTGTTCAGTAGAATTTCCCAGCCCTCCCCACCACAATATAGTACGATTTTCGATGATATAGTTGAGCCAGGTCTGACCGATCTGAGCAGGAGTGAGATCGAGCGAGTTATTGTAATCGGGCAGCGCGCGTAAAAAGGTAAATGTACCGGAGATATCGTCATCCGTTACGACGAGCTGGTGATTTCTCAAGGGCAAGTCACGTCGGTCATTGACATAATATTTAATTTCACCTAAGCTCGCCATGATTTGCTCATAGGTCCAACCCTCGACCGGCCGGCCCAGATAGACACCGATGATTTTGCCCAGTACACCGGCATAGACACGTTCTGCATAGTCAAGTGGGAATTTCATCTTCTTAATGATTCTACCTTCCTCTACAAAAACAAATAGTGAGATGGATTTCTACGTCCAAATAATTCGGCAAATTTTCAAAAAAGTCGGTTTTGATTAATTGACATCCGCGCGATTTCCCCATAAAATGCACACGTCCAAATAAAGGAATACAAATGAAGAAAAAATTATATTACGTGACGATGTTAATAGGCGTTCTTGGATTGGCATTGACTGCTTGTGGAAGTCAACAAACAACTGAGGTTCCATCCACTACAGTTCCGATTTCCGTTAAGCCAAATGGCATTGTTGCAGAAGGAAAACTCAAACCTGTTCAGGCTGCGAATCTTTCATTTCAGGCTCGCGGCATGGTGGAGGAGATCAACGTAAAGATCGGCGACAAAGTGAGCAAGGGTGATGTGCTTGCGCGTCTTGCGAATGGCAGTCAGGCTGAAGCGCAACTGGCTACCGCTGCTTTTGAACTGGTCAGCGCCCAGCAGGCTTTGAATGAATTACTCGACTCATCCAGTGCTGATCTTGCTCAGGTTGTTATTGACCTAAAGGATGCACAAGAAGCTTACGATAAAGCGGATGACTATCTGCAATATCTTCTGGATTCCAAGAAAGTTCCTCAAACCGAAACGCGCGTCTTCCTGATCCAAACGTGGAAAGGGTATCAGTATGAGTATAAGACCAAAAATTTCAAAGGTCCCGCTCCGGAGGATTGGATTATCGAGGCAGAGAATGATCTGGCGCTGAAAAAAGCCAAATTAGATGAGTTGCAGAATACCTATGACCGTATGAAAGATGGTGCCGATACTGATCAATTGACATTGCTTGAAGCGCGTCTTGAAAATGCCAAAGCACAGGTCGACGCGGCCGAATCGAATCTGTCTAATTATGTGCTCAGTGCGCCGTTCGACGGTGAGGTGGCTGATGTCGCTGTAGAAATCGGTGAGCAGGTCGGGTCCGAGTCTCGAGCCGTAAGCGTCATCAATACTTCTTCATGGGTAATCGAGACCAGTGACATCACCGAACTCGAAGTTGTTGACGTGGCCGTCGGCCAGAATGTCAGCTTTACTGCCGATGCGTTGAGTGACGTCACTATGAAAGGTGTGGTTAGTGAGATCAGCCAATCGTCGTTCGTAGAAAACGGCGACGTCATCTACACCGTCCACATTGCAGCGAATGATGTTGACCCGCGTGTCAAATGGGGAATGACCGTAGAAGTGACGTTTGAGCCGCTCGAATAGCAGGTAATCACCAACGATGAAAGGCCCCTACGGAAGCCAAGGCGAGAATTAAAAAATTCTCGCCTTTTCGATTTTAAAATCACGCGCTAATTAAGCACTACAGGAGAAGATCATGTCACAAGAACTTGCGCAATGTGCGGTGTTGAAAACCCCTTATCTAACGAAGATGAAATGCGCCCAGAGAGACTCGAACTCCCAACCTTTTGTTCCGAAGACAAACGCTCTGTCCAATTGAGCTATGGGCGCAGTGGGGCCGTAATTATAGTCTATTTGAAGATTCGTGGAGACGATTGCGAGTAATACTTCTATCTTAGTTTGAAAAAATATTTTCGTAGAGATTGAACTTAATAACGAAGTTATCTTTGCATTAAAACACCCCGCCTCGCTGCGGAGGCGGGGCCGACTGAGGAGTCGCATGAAGAATCATTTGCTCAATCACATTGTATTTATCCATGTGAAGTTTTCAATGGGGAATTTCCCCACTGTAAAACCCGTACGAGTAGGCCACACCGGACATGAACCGGTAAAACTCCCGTTTCCAGTGGGATGCACAACCCCTGTGCTGGGTGGCCTATAGGAAAGTTGCCTATAACAAGACCACCAAAAGCAGTAAAAGTACATTGCGAACAAATTACAACAGATAAAACGTGGTTTGGAGGTACCGGCAAATCCAGAGCCTGTGACAATTTTCCTTTGCTTTCGTTAGACTTATTGAGAAAGTAAATACTTTTTATGAAACGTATCGAAGATAAATTCAAAAGAATAGTGAAATACTGGAGCATAAGTTATAAGCAGGCAAGCGGACGAGATCGGTTGGTCATAGGTATGTTTCTCATGCTTCTGGCTTATGAATGGTGGCTTATCTTGGTATTTTAACAACATAGAGCCAAGATAATCATGGCCAATGAAAAAATAAACTGGACACAGCGAAGTGCGTTGTTTTAGCGCGGCTAGTCAGGTTATTAGTCTTGACTCTTGTCAATTTTGCGGGGACAATACAGCGACCAACAGACTCTTACAAAAACAAACGCAAGGTCGCCCCATAGCTCAATGGACAATAATGCAGTATTGCACCTGTGATTCGGCGTTCGACGTGAGGAATTATCAATTAGTGGGATTATAAAAATCGTAAACTCGTTCTAGGTTATGCTTTTCTTGCAGTCAGTTCATAACAGGACGGAGCAGGAAATGAAATTTCTTTTGAGGTTGCATCAATATATATCTCCTATAGCATTGGTGCTTATATCAACAGCTTGTGGAGTCATCCAAGCCGCGGAGCCTACGATCGATGTTCGAGAGGTCCAAACTTCAGTGTTTCTCACAATTCAGGCAGAAGTCACTCTCAATGCGCCGCCAGCCATCTTAACACCGATTTTTACCGCCGCGCCAACATCTACAGAAGTTCTTCAAGCAGATTATCCCAACGTGGTCGCTTCACGTTTTCAAGCATTGCAAGTAACATTTGTTGAATTTATTGAAATACATAATCAGCTTACGACGAATCCAAACATAAGCAGGAACATGGATTGGTATTCTCAAGCGGTAGCAAAACTGGTGAAGGTAACCAACGGGGCGGCAGAGATCGCGCGTATGAATAATTATCCACCTGAATTTGAGACATTTCATCAGCACATGCAAAATGTGGCTGCCGAAGGAAATGTATTGTTTTCCAATTATATGCTCGCCCTCGACAACCAGGACCTACATGCTCAGAACCAGGCGACCTCAAATTTGAGCAACATGATCACGGCTCTCAACCAGGCCTTTGCAGAACTTAATAGGCTGATTCCTATGACCCCTGCGGCTACAACGATCACTCCTTCTCCAACCAATTAGCAAATCCACCCATAATTATTTGCGTTCGCTCTTGACGCGACTATGTTTCACTGTAACAATTAGCCAACCGCGAGACTCGTAATTTTATATGGATAAAGAACCGCTCGAACTCATTCGACTCCTGATCGCCCGTCTCGAACGAATCTCCGTCGATTCGTATTGGGCCCATCGGGCAAGCGGAGTAAGGGGCGCGTTGTTACGGATCATGGACGAAGCCCAACCGGCTCCCGACAGCAAAATGCTCGATGCTCTGTGTAAAACAGGCTTCCACATCCTGGAAAGAGCTGCCGGGAAAAGGCCGGCAAACCATTCAAGTTAATTACAATTCAAGCATCCAGTATTCAAATATGCTTTAATTACGTCTTGAAATAAGCACGATTATTTCAAATGCCTCCCTACCCAGGGGGCTTTGGATGTCTGAATACGGAGATTTAAGAAATGGCATCATCAAATTCAATTGGTGAGGAAAAATCCTCACCGAATAAGGCTGTCACCTCGGGATCAGGCAATAATAATCGAGCATTACTGCTCCCTGCGCCAGGATCCTCGATTCCTTATATTTGGATGGCAATAGGGCTTGCCGTCATTGCAGCATTAGCGATCAATTTTACAGCAGCTCATTCATCATTTCTGGTTGTCGGGGCCGCAATTGGACTTATTCTAACCATCCTCATCTTTCAAAAACCTGAATTGGGTGCCTATATTCTGATATTTACGGTCTTCACCAACTTCTCAGATCTGTTTACAGAAAAAGGGTTGCCCAGTATCAATAAACCGCTGGTTGGAATTGTAATGTTCAGCATTTTTGCAAACTATATTCTAAGAACAGGAAAGATATCGTCCCGTCCCAGAATTACTCGGCTTGAAGTCGCCTTGCTGGCATACTACCTTGCCGTCCTTGCTTCGCTATTGGTTGCAATTAATCAGTCAAAAGCCTTCATTTCGATTTTTGATCTTACGAAGGATATAGCTGTCGGTTTTTGTATTTACTTAACTTTGGATACAAAGGAAAGATTGAAGAATGGTCTGCATGCTCTTCTCTTTGCAGTGACATTTGCCTCCGTTTTGGGAGTCATCCATACGCTCATTGATTCAAACCAGACCTTCTGGGGACTCGCGCGCGACAGTGCCTTCGGTCAAGTCAGCGACAGTGGAGAACTCCGTTATGGAGGTCCAATCGCAGAAGCAAACGTCTGGGGACAGGTATTGGTCTCAATTCTTCCTATTGCCTTATATCAAATTGCAAGGAAGCGAGATCTCTTGGGAAAGCTACTACTAGCAGGGTCAGCTTTGTTCATTCTCGTTGCAATGCTCTTCACACAAAGCCGCGGCGCATTTCTTGCTTTGGTCATTGTTTTGCCTCTCATTGCTATCGATATGCGAATCAAAAGTACCACCTTTCTCGCACTAACATGTATCGGGCTGATCATGCTTGTTATTTTGCCTGCCAAGTATACAGATAGATTTAAGAGCCTCAATACTCTCTTCCAACCGAATCAAGAAGCTGGATTGTTTGCAGATGAAGCTGTAGAAGGCAGAACAGAAAAAATGTTGACCGGTTTAGCCATGTTTAGGGAAAATCCTTTCCTGGGCGTTGGCATTGCCAACTACAGTGAAAACTACTGGTCGTACGCGGGAAACATTGGTGTGGAAGCTTCCGCTAGAAATATCCGCTCGGAATCTTCCGCCCGCCAACCTCACTCGCTGTACATAGAAATTATGGCGGAAACGGGAATCTTCGGCATTACAAGCTTTCTGATTTTCCTCGGTTTGATGATCAATGGTCTTTATCAAGCTCGGAGAAAAAGTAATGCAGACAATATAAAGTTCGATGGAGACTGGTCTGCCTTGATCACGTCATTGATAATGTCAATCTTAACGTTTCTGGTAGCCGGTTTTTTCCTCCACGGCATTGGGTTCCGATTCATTTGGGTACTTTCAGGCCTTGCATTCGCCGTTATCCACATCTCTCAAGATTAATTGTCCTCGGTAATTAAGCGATTTATGATATCCGTAGATCAACCAGCATCATCCTCACACGAGATCGGCCAAAAAGTAGCACAGAACGCGGGCTGGAATTATCTATCTTTTGGTTTAAGCAAGGCTCTCAATCTAATAGTAGTCTCAATCCTTGCCCATCTCCTCACACCGAACCATTTCGGCCTCGTTGCGCTTGCCACACTCGCTATAGAATACCTGTCTATCTTGAGCGATTTTGGATTGGGTGCAGCGTTGGTGCAGCGCAGGGAAAATATTGATGACGCTTCCAATATCGCCTTTACGTTCAATCTGTTAATTGGAGTTTTCCTCACCGGTCTCGTCTTGGCAATCGCGCCATACGTAGCCATGTTTTTCCACGAGCCTTCCCTGATATCCATCCTGCGCTGGCTCGGCTTTACATTTGTAATTAGCTCCATTGGATCTGTTCACAAGGCGCTGTTGCAAAGAGATTTGAGATTTGGCAAGAAACTTGTTCCTGAGCTGGGAAACACTCTTGTAAAGGGCGGTCTTTCCATCGCGCTCGCACTCAGTGGATATGGGTCATGGTCGCTTGTATTTGGTCAATTGGCAGGCGTTAGTACATCTGTTCTCCTCTTATGGCTGGTCGTTTCTTGGAAACCGCGCCTTCAGATCAAGAGTGATATTACAAGCCAGCTTTTCAAATATGGTCTCTCGATAATGACCGTCAGCGCATCTACTATCCTTGCAGATAGTTTTGATTACGTATTAATTGGTCGGTTTTTTAATGCAACCGCACTTGGAATTTACACACTCGCTTACCGCCTACCCGACTTGCTTATTATTAATACATTATCTGTGCTAGCCGCAGTCTTTTTTCCTGCCTTCTCGTCAATACAAAATCAGCAGGATGTATTGCGGAAGAGTTTTCTTTCAACAACCAAATATGTGCAATTACTTGTCACACCACTCTGTTTGGGTATATTCGTGGCAGCAGATCCAATCATTCGAGTGATTTTCGGTGAACAGTGGCTGGCTTCTATCCCGATTATGCAGATATTGAGCATGTACGCGCTCGTCCTTTCTATTGGCTTCCACGTTGGTGATATATATAAAGCGATAGGACGCCCTGATATTCTTCTTAAACTGGCTATCCCTATCCTAATTGTCAGACTCACATCCCTTTGGATCGGCTCACAATATAGCCTTACCGGCATCGCAATAGGTCATCTTATCGCGGCAATAATCGAGGTCATTCTACGCGCCATAGTGACGATCAAAGTCTTACGGGTAAGTCTTCGCGAGATGTTAAATCAATTAACCGCGTTTATAGGTGGCATCGCATTATTGGTTTTTTCAGTACCGGTGCTTTATTTTACTCAAGATACACTCCCATTGTTGAGATTAATATCCATTGTAGTTGCTGGAGCAGTTGGTTATATCGGCGCAACATGGTTCTTAGAGCGCGATGCAATCCTCAACGTAATTGGCGTGATCAGAGACAAATCAAGAATTACTCCTAAGGTCAGCGAACATTAGCATGGATAAGAAACGGCCAATTATCTGGATGATAGACAGTCTCGGGCCTGGCGGCGCAGAACAGCTGATGCCGACTATCCTAACACATCTAAAGGATACAGGATTCAATATCCGTGTCTGTACCTTACAGGTTCGCTTAGGCAACCCTATTGCATTTGAACTGGAACGCATTGGTCTCCCGGTCGACCTTGTTCACATCCCTAATCTTCGCCACCCTCTTAATATTTTTCGTATCCTGGAGTACTTGCGCTTTCATCGCCCGCAGATTGTTCACACGCAACTGGAATTTTCAGATATCCTGGGAACTCTTGCAGCCAAAATTCTTGGCATACCAACCGTCGCCACCCTACATACATTAGATGGTTTTACCGATAAACATTCTGCTTCATGGCGCCTCAAACTAAGATGGTTCATCCTTAGAGTGTTTTGCGATCGGATCATAGCTGTTTCTGAGAAGACACGCATTCACCATCTGGAATCAGGCAAGCTCGGCTCTGATCAAGTCATCACTTTGTACAACGGTGTGGATATATTACGCTTTAAAAATACGAATGAATCTCAAAGAATACATCTTAAACAGGCACTCAACCTGCCATTAGACGGCCCCATTATTATTACTGTAGCTGTTTTGCGGCAGCCAAAAGGCATACAAAATATGATTAGAGCTCTTCCTGCAATCCTCGAAATAATTCCAAACGCGCATTACTTAATAGTAGGTGATGGGGCTTATGGCGCCTCTTTGCGCGATCTTGTGGCTACTTTCAATATTCAAAATCGTGTTACCTTCGCTGGTCATCGCACGGATATCCCTGCCTTACTTGCCTGTAGCGATCTATTTGTCCTGCCTACTCTAAAAGATGCCTTGCCTACAGTCTTGATTGAAGCACTTGCTGCTGAAAAACCCATTGTCGCATCTGATGTTGGCGGCGTCCCAGAAATCATAGAAAATGAAGTAAATGGCTTGCTTGTTCCGCCCGATGATCCATCAAGTCTGGCGAAGGCATGCTTGCAAATGATGAAAAACCAGGAACAAACCAAGCAGATTATTCTGGCGGGAAGTGAAATCGTTAAGCAACGCTTCAGTATAGATGTCCAGATTGAAAAATTGAGTAAAGTTTACGAGGAACTTTCCACATCTCATGGAAGTCAAAACTAACGAAAAACCGTTGCGTCTCATAGTCGTGGAGCCTCGCGGTTCCGGTGGAATGATTCACTACGCCTATCAACTATGTGGAGCACTAACAAACGTCGGTGCACAAGTCACTTTGGTAACAAGTAATGAATACGAAATGGAGAGTTTTCCTCATAACTTTACAGTTCGGAAGCAAATGAGGTTATGGTCACCCACAGAGATGTCGGAACCAGGAGGATCCTACGGAGGTGTAACGCGAAAATTACTTCGGGTTATACGCCGCGTCATACGTGGAATCAGGCTGATCGTCGAATGGATCCGCTTAACAAGATATCTCCTCAATGCGAAACCTGATATCATTCAATTCGGTAAGATCGAATTTCCATTCGAGGCAATTTTCCTTAACATACTAAAACGGTATGGGCTGATCTTAAGTCAGATATGCCACGAATTTGAAACGCGAGAGCAGGGGAACAATCCTTGGGTCAATTTTTCCAACAAATTATATCGCTGGGTATTCGATGCCTTTTCCATTATTTTTTTTCATGGGGAAAGCAATCGACAGCGATTTCTTTCGATGTTTGAAACGCCTAAAGGCAGCTTATATATCATTCCGCATGGAAATGAGCAACTGTTTCTTTCGGTCCGATCAAGGACAACTACACAAATGCAAATGCGGGAAAGGTATGGTATTGACACCAATGCCCCTGTCATTCTTTTTTTTGGGAATCTTATGCCTAGCAAGGGTTTACCTGATCTATTAAAAGCTTTTGCGGAAGTTCACGCAAAAGAGAATCATGCCAGACTGTTAGTAGTTGGAAGACCATCCAAACTTATGGATATGGATGCGTTGACAGAACTTGTTGTCAGGCTTGGGATTTCACAAGCAACAACCATTGATGCCCGCTATCTTCCAATGGAAGATGTAGCTCCTTTGATGGATATGGCAACAATGGTAATATATCCTTATCTGAATAGTACACAAAGCGGAGCACTTCAAGTCGCATACACATTCGGAAAACCGGTCATTGCTACCAAAGTAGGCGGTTTGCCAGAAGCAGTTGAGAATGGAAAAAGTGGTTTTTTGGTTCCTCCCTCATCGCCAGACGAACTAGCTGGCGCAATCCTAAAACTTATTAAAAACCCCAGCCTGACTCGGGAAATGGGTGCTTATGCAAAATATCTTTCTGACACAAGATTTTCATGGGACTCGATAGCTAAGGAAATAATGTCAATTTATGAGCCGGCAGTAAATTTAAGCAGGCATTAGCAACGTTATTTTAGAAATCCTCAGCCATACTTGGAATTAATTCTATTAATACCAGTCAATTTGGCCGCAAATCTGGGAAAAGTGTCTTTATAGCTCAGAAAAACCCGACGTATTGCGAAGCGATTTTTGGGGATGTCCCCATATCGCATTTGCCCAGGAAGAAGAGTGAACGCAACTTCAAATCCGGCTTGTTGGACTCTCCTAATTAATTCTGAGTTGAAATCAGCAGACCGGCCATTCGGATATGCAAAGCTGATGACGCGCTTATTAATTTGATCTTCGATCTGTCGTTTACAATTTATCAGCTCCCAACTTGCTTCCTCTGGAGGGAGGCGCGTCAAAATCGGGTGGCTTACAGTATGACCAGCCATTTCAATACCGTTTTCACTTAATTCCCTGGCATTAGACCATGACATCATTATATTTCCAAATGCATCCTCTGGAACGCTAACTTTCATCAATTCAGGTAATTGGTCTACAATCTTTCGCTTTTCAGATTCACTTAGTTCCTTGAGCAGCCCAATCCAGGAGTACATAATTTCAGCACGCGTGGACTCATCCACCCAGACTTGAGAGCCTAGGTACGGAAGATCCACTTTTTCCAATGTAGTATGATGAAAACAATAAGCTATTAAGTCCCAATAGAAAGGCTTGCCTGTGCCAATAAAATCAGTTGTCAGAAAGATAATTGCAGGAAGATTCCGAGCTTTCAATATGGGAAAAGCTTTTGTATAATTATCAAGATAGCCATCATCGAACGTGATGATGGCTGCACGAGCAGGTAGTTTTCGTTTTCCTTTAACGAAGGCCACCAATTCTGCACCTGAGATGACATTGTAGTGTTGAGCCACATAATCCATTTGCAGGGCAAAATCGGAAGGCGTTGCGCTGATGTTGGGGAGAAAAGTATCAAAATCTTCGTGAGATGGATCATCAATCCTGTGATAATTTAGCACGGTAAGAAAGTTTGGAGAGATGCTTCGCGCGAAGTCGAATACGCCTATTCGATGCAGAAGTGCTAAGCTGCGATCGACTCGCGTTAGACGATATTCATTTCGGTTCGTCATGGGGAAACTGTGATGGTTAACTATCAAGCATTACTGCGGCGGACGCGTTCCCAGATATTCGTTTGCTTTCGTGTTACGAACCCATAAAAACCGCGTAAGATCGCAAGATTGGATCTGACGAGATAAGCAGGTAAATAAAATAATTTTCCCAGGAAACCGCGGAATTTCAAACGACTTCCCAAGCCGGCCATTGTGTAAAAGAGCAATTGCATGGATAGAATTATCCAGGCATAGATGAACGATGAAGGAAAAAAGGGTGATGTCATATCTTTTTGCAGCAGAATGATGAGTAGATTTGTCCCTAAGATACCGATAAAACCAAATGGTAAAAAGGCCCGACAATATTTATGAGATATGATCTGCCAGAGTACCAGAGGACGATTGAAAGGCAATAATCCATAGGACAGAAAAATCGCCTGATATTTACCTGTATTCATTCGAGAACGACGCACCATTTCATCGTGTGTCGTAGCTGAAACATATTCAAAAGACCGCGCTTCGGGTACATAGTACACTCGAAAACCGCGTTTGATCAAATGCAACACAATATAATAATCATCATTGATGATATCATTGGGCGGAGGTACATATAGGTCACGGCGAATTGCGAGAATTTCGCCCACTGAACTCGTACAAGTGCGCAAAGCAGTCTCATTTTTCTTGATCCAAGATTCGTACTTCCAATACAGTCCTTCTGCTTCACTGAGATCACTACCATCTTGAATAATAAGCTTCGCACCGGTTGTAGCACCAATCGATAGATCATTGAACGGGGCAACAAGTTTTTGAATGGTGTCCGCTTCGTACATATTATTAGCATCTGAAAAGACGATAACCTCACCACGCGCTGTCGGAATTGCTCGATTGATGGCAGCCATTTTTCCATTACGCTGGGGGATATAATTCAATTCCACTCCTCGTTCCTTGAATTGTTGAACAATTTCTGCGGTCTGATCTGAAGATCCATCTGCCGCAATAATGATCTGCAGCTTATCCCGTGGATAATCTAGGTTGAGAGAATTTTGAATCTTTTTTTCAATGACTGTCTCTTCGTTGTAAGCCGTTACAAGTAATGTTACTGAAAGATCTGAAGAGGGAAATGGCTGCGGCCGATTCTTAAATTTGACAAGCAGGGCCAGTAGCACTGGATAGCCGATATACGTATAGACTACAAGAAAAACGGATAGCCAGAACAGAGCAACCAGCATGAGCTAAAACTTTATGACGTCTTGGAAAGTGAATCAGCCGCGTCATCAGAACTGCGACTATCTTTCGGAGTAGATATTAATTGTGATTCTCGCCGCAACATGAATACAAGAAATCCCAATATTACAAAGGTAACCATGCCAAATGCAGGCAAAATCCATTGAGGTCGTGCCTCAACTTCAATTGGAGCAGTTGCGGGTATCACAGCTTCCGTCGTAGGTGTCACAGTTACAGCCACTGGCAATTGTGCGATTATACTTTCCTTGCTTACACCAAGTCGTGTATCTGTTGTCACCGCCTGGTCTGCATATAACACAGCAAAATTGCCTGCCAAACGGGCAATTAGATCATCTTTTGTCAATGTAGCGCTGGCCATCGGCACGCCTTCTGGCGTGTTGCCTAGCACGGCCAGAATTACATGATCTGGATTCCAAGGCGAAGTTAAGAGTTGTAAATAACCAACACTTGTATCTGGCAACAAGCTGTAGTTCACTAACATGGATGGTTGAACAGCCTCATCACTCCCGGACTTAAAGGGTGCAGGTAAGACGTCATTGATTTTTGATATAAATGGCAACGTGCTTGCTTGGCCAAAAGCCAACACATCGTATTTTTCCAAGATCTCATCTGAGATATTATCTGCATAATCCGCATGCAAATTGACAAGCGGGACGCTTCCCTTCGCACCAATGTAATAGGCTACACGTGATGCGTTATCCCAAGAGGTCGGATCATTGTGTGCCAGAACAAAGGCCAAATCGCTTAAGTTCCTATTCTCAAGGAACATATATGGAAAATCGTTTAGATTCGCTGTGTCGCCTAAATTAAGCTTCTGATCCGAAATCGGTAAGTGGATATTAGAAGTATCACTAATCGTGATCCAGGTGCTCAGGAGGTCCGTTGAATAACAGTTATAGTAAGGAACAATATCGGAGATGATCTCAAGTCGATTAATACCTCGGCGGAGAATACCGGGGACAAACTTGATCTGCGTCGCGATAGGATTTTCTTTCGTTAGTTGCAATCCACCAACTGCTTCACCATTCAATAGAACCGTTAAACCAGTACTGTTATAGTCTATAAGATCGGAATGGCTTATGACCAGATCAATATATGCACCGGTAGAAACGGCTTGTTCTGGTGAGGCATAGAATGTATAAGCGAAATAATTTTCTCCAAATGACCCTAACGTTTGTGATTCATATCCTAAGTCCTGAAACGTCTGATCTTCCAAGTAAACTGTTTCTTCGCTCACAGGATTAACAGTTGCAATCAGTGAAACATTCGGTTTTTCAACTGCGATGATATCTCCTGTACTGAATGCCTGACTTGCCTTAATCACGGTTTCTTGTGTATTGCCTCCCACAAACAAGACAATATTTGCTGAGTTCCAGGGAGAAACACCGATCTCGATAACTCCATCACCATTACGTGCTTGATCGACTGCTAAACCAGTAGCCGAAATACCAATTGGCAAATTAGCAATCTGCAGGATTGGAAAATTTTTGGCTAGACCAACAAAAATTAAGTGATTGGCACCTGCCAATTCTGGAGTCAACTTACTATTCGTGACCAGACCGGCATTTAGTTGGCCATTTGTAATAGATCCAAGACCCGTCATGGCAGTTAATGCGGCTTGCAGCTCAAAAGCTTGAGGATCATCTGGTAGTACCACTAGTGCAGAATTTGGCAAAATTGAATCGGGTTGGTAAATGGGTCTTGGAAGCAGCGCAAGGTCTGTGACTGGGGTGACCTGGGAATATTGAAAGTTGAATTGGGAGTTTTTGCTTATCAGTAATGTAGTATGAACATTATCATATTTGCAATTAACATCAGCATTTAGAAAAAGTCTCAAGCGATAACGGCCATCTTTTTCAACGGCATTCAGAGCAATTTCTGGAATTGTAATTTCTCTCTCCAACGGGCTATCACTGCTAAGAATAATTGTGTCAATTAACTCATCATTAAAATATACAAGTAACGTTCCGCTCACCCCAGCATTTAAAGGCACTTCTGATGAACCACCACTCCACGCCAGAGCATACTTAAGGAACAGTGAACTACCAGGAGCAAGTTTGATGTTTGCCGGTAGACCGAAAAATAAATTTGTTGCATCAAACGGACCGGTTAACAATTTTTCTGAATACCCAAGCTCTTGGAACGAAAATGTGTTCTTAAGTTCTGACGCTTGTAGCCGCGCAGGTATCATAGCACTGTCACTGGCATGAACTGGGGTGGTAAAAGCCCCCAAGAACAACATATTGAGTAGTACGAATAATGGAATAAGTTTTCTCATCGTCAACGCCTTTTAGTAAGAGTGTACATTTGCCGATAAATAATGAACATCACACAAAACAACACGAAATTAGGCCTTTTCCATACTCTCATCGAATATGAACGGTGTCGAAAGGTAGGCCATACTTGGCGAACCAAAAGAAGAGGCCTGCTCGACGGCTGATTTTGCGCGTTCGATCAACGCGTCACTTGATTCGAATTGGTTGCGCGATACAACTCCAATACAAGGATCTGGTCGGACAACATCTCCGGTTTCACTTAACTGAATTGGTTCCTCCAAATACTTTTGAATACGTTTAAACGTGCTTTCAACAGCAGAACTGGGCGCTGATGGCAGCATTACCGATAACTGGGTGCGATCCCATCTTCCTATAATATCGCGGCCCCGTAACTCACTTTTCAGCGTCTGCGTAACTTTGTTTATTACTCTATCTATTGTAGCTTGCGGGAAAACATTTAACCTCTCTTCAATGCCCCTGAAGTTAATGATACCCAATGATAGATTTGTATCTGGGTTTTGAGTGACCTCCTCACGAAGCCTTCTCTCAAAATAAGCGCGGTTGTAAGCAGAAGAAACAGTATCGAAATTTGAGCGTTCTCGAAGCTTCTCAAATGAATACTGCAACTGCTCTCTTGAAAATGCCAAGCCTGTCCCCAAAATCGCTCCAACGAGCAAGGCCAGGCCAGCATTCTTAACAGGCTCAGGTCGAATAGGCTTGGTGGGCAATTCAGGCTGATCAAGGATGCTGAAATTGTAGACCGGATATAATTTATTTATGTAATCAAGAGCCTGACTTCCTATAGCCTGAGCAATAAGAACGACTGTTTTAGGATCCGGGCCATCAACTGTGAGCCTGAGAATATTTGTATCGGGCACTACTACTACGACAATATTGTATTGCGTCAATTCCGCCACATTAATTTGTTGAATATCAGGACTCGTTGCATATACAGCTGGGCTAGCAAGTAGTTCCTTATACGTATTAATGATCGAGCGTCTATCAAGGGTATCCAAACTGGAAACAATGTCCCATGAATTTGAATAAACCGCGGCATTCGGACTTACAACAAAACGCGAAGAAGTTTCATATACTGGCGGGGTAAAGTATGAAATCAACAATGAAAAGTTCATTGCTGCTAGCATAACAAGAACGATAATCCACCAGCCGCGTTGAAGTGTACGCAAGTAAATATTAATTTCCATCACAACCTCTCTTGATCAATCTATCTGGGAATTTTTACTGGGAGGAACATCAACTCCAGTAAAAAAACAAAAGCGTCATAAAACTATGACGTGCTCCATAATCTCTCGTTTCTTGCCTTCCAGGCTTTATTATAAGACTGAATTGTAGCGCGCGCCTGGGCATTCACATTAAAATCTCTCATTACCCGCTCGTACGCATTTTCTGCGACGCGATTAGCCAAAAACTTGTCGCCAATGAGAATTCGAATTCCCTTGGCTAATTCAGACCAGTCACACGGTGGGACTAATAAGCATTCTTCTCCATTTTCCAATAATTCAGGAATACCTCCAACAGAAGTAGCCAGAATTGGCTTTCGTAACGCTGCCGCCTCGAGTAAAGCAATAGGTGTCCCTTCTGATCGAGATGGCATAATAAAAATATTGCTTTCTTTGATAAGAGCTAAGACGTCTTTCCGAGGCAAGTATCCCATAAGGAAGACATGTTCCGCTAATCCCAAATTTTTAATTTGCGCGTCAAGAGCTTCATGAAGCTCGCCTTCCCCGGCAATTAAGCAATAAACACGTTTGTCTTCCTTGACAATTATCTCCAATGCACCTATCAAATCCTCGTATCCTTTTGCCCAAGCTAATCTGCCGGCCGCCACCAATATGATAGCTTCGGATGGTAAATTCAATGAGGCACGCGAAAATTTTCCGCTCTCTAGTTTCTGATCTTCGTTTATTTCCACTGCATTATGGATTAAATCAATTCGGCGCGTATCAATTCCATGGCGAATGAGAGCATCATAAATAGACCTGGATACAACTACATAGCGATCCAGCACAAAATTTGTGTTGAGCTCAAGCATTGTATAAAGCCGACCTTTGAAGCTGGTTTCGCCATGCTCGCTAGCATACCAGCTATTTAATGTAGACACCAGCGCTATTCCCATCATTTTTGCGACAATTGTTCCCCAAAGCTTTGATTGGGGATTTTGGGTATCCAATACTTGAATTCTTTCTCGGCGAATTATTTTCACAAGGTTGGGAATAATTCGACCACTGAATTTATTTTCAGCTACGATAAAAACACGCAGTCCAGCACGTGCCGCTTCGATAGCAACTGGACTGTTTTCCAAGACGGCCAAAGCAACACGTTTGGGATCCATTTTCTGCATTAAGCTTAGGACCCGCGTACTGGCCCCCCCAAATTGAGTCGAGAGATCAATGATCAATACGTTGCAACAACCTTCGTTAATATCCCAAAAAAGATTATTGTTTTCTTTTAGAAGAGGGAGTTTCATCTCAAAGGGCCTAGTGCGCACCGCGGCTTTCGAAGACGGCCAACACTGTTCGTAAAAGAATATTAATATCCAGCCAAATGGAGGCGCGTTCTATGTAAGCAATATCAAGTCGAAGACGGTCATCAAATTCGAGTTGAGCACGGCCGATAATTTGCCATAAGCCGGTCAGCCCAGGCATAACATCCAGCCTCGATGTGTGCCAAAGTTTATAAGTCTCCGGCCCAAATGAAGTGGGACGTGGGCCGACAAGGCTCATTTCACCGCGTAAAACATTGAATAGCTGTGGAAGTTCATCCAGGCTGGTTTTGCGCAGGAACCGCCCTATAGGGGTAGTACGTGGATCATTCGTAATTTTGAAATCGGGCCATTGCAACTCGTTAAGATGAGCATATTTGGATTTCAACTCTTCCGCATCGGGCACCATCGTCCGAAATTTATACATATTGAAACGACAGCCGCCCTTTCCTGTGCGGAGTTGATTAAATATGACTGGCGCACCTGGTGAGGTAAACCGAATGATCAAAGCAATGATCCCGTTTAAAGGAAGCCATAAGGGCAATGTGATCAAGACCAGGAATAGATCCAAGAATCGCTTCGTTAGAAAATATGGTGTACCTGTCAAAATGCGTTTTTTTGGATCAAATTTCTTGATCCAATCTTCTTCATAGGAGGAAATCATTTCTAATACACTCATAATCTAGAACCTTAATCAATTTGGCTCGAATGCTGGGACCTGTTCATTGTGAATAGCATCTGAAGACATCAAGCGCTCTGTGGCCTTCTGCAACAGGTCATCAAACGTAAGAGCCTCCTCTGGGAAAGCCGCAACACCCCAAAGAACGTGCAGGTTAGTCCTTTCTTTGATGGCTAGTGCAATCCTCTTGGCAAGCAAAATAGTGTTTTCTAATTCTGTCTCTGGGCATAACACGACAAATCTTCCTCTGTGATCTCTCATCACAAGGTCCGTTTGACGAACACGATCGTCAATGATCTGGCCCACTCGCGCAGATGTAAAGCGGTTCAACAGGTCATGTTGAATGCTTCGCAGCATTTCTCGTGTGGTTTTTTGATCCTCTGACTCTGATTCAATTACTACCAAACTGAGTGGACGGTGGTATCGCCGACTCCTTCTAAGCTCAATTCCAATCCTCTGGCTCTCTTCCTCGATTTGATGAGCTCGATTAGGGAATGCACTCAGGGCAAGGGCATCCATAATTGATTCGGCGTGCCCAATCTGCAAGGCCAATTGATGTGCGAACCAAACACCTGCTTCTAGGAGAACAAATTCCAAGATGATTACTGCAAACTCGCCTTCGTTGGCCGAAAGGTTTCTGTCGATCATTTGGAGTAAAACTAAATAGATGCCAGCCCACACCAGCAAGGGAACGAAAGTCGAGACACGCGATATGGAGGGAAAAAACAAGGTAACTGGAACTGCGATCATTACTGCCAGATAAAAATAGGACGCAAAGTTAATAATGGGTCTGCCACTATAATCGGCCTGCCCGAGGACAAAGATCACTGCCAGGTAAATTGCGGCCCAGAAAAACGCACGTTTCAAATTGGTCATTAGTACTCGTTTCGATCTTTCATAAAATAGCCATATTCTTCAGCAAGAATATGACTAATACACCGTCTTATTTGTGAAATCAACTACTAGACGGCAATTATTAAGATTAGTTACTTTGCATAACCCAGCTATGCAAGAAAGGCTTACAATTCTAATGAAACTGCAAGAATCAAGCCTTATGAGCGACCTATACACCATTTATCCAACCCAGATTGTCATGTACACTACCGAGTACTGCTCAGATTGCAGTCGTGTAAAAGCATTTTTTAATGCTCACAATATTCCCTACCTGCCCGTGGGACTGGAAGGAAATTCCACAGCCACAGACTTCGTGATGAAAATCAACGACGGCTATCAGTGCGTCCCAACCATTATCTTCCCAGATGGTTCCATACTGGTCGAGCCAAATTGGGAAGAGCTTAAAGCCAAAGTTTCTAGTTCCTGAACAACTCTGCAGACATAGCGAGCTTGGGCGCGGGGAATACAGTTAACCAGAGTCACAATGCCTGGGTGGACTTTGCTCATTTTGGGCAAGAGAGATACAATCATCGGGAGGAGAAAAAATGAAGAGAATAGTTCTTACGATCCTATTGGCAGCTTTGCTAACCTCGTGCAATGGCTGGATCGTTCAACCTTTTCCCGGTAACCCACCTACACCCTTCCTGCCCTTAACGCCTACGCCATCGATTTTTACTGTCACTCCCGTTGTGATTGGGGTTGCCAGCTCAACGGCAACGCCAAATGTTTCCTCCGCCACTCCCACAAATACATTTATCCCGGCGATTTCAGACACACCAACTTTCACACTGACTAATTTGCCAAGCGGGCCTTCGATCTCAGTAGAGGTCCTTGGTTGCAATACCAGCATTGACATCACCCATGGAATGGGTGAAGTAACAAATGCATTTGTCATACTGAAAAATACAGGTGGAGTAAGTCTGACGAATCTCAAGACAACTCTCTTTGCACTTGATGAAGGAAGAGAACATCCGGACAAGACTATCGAAACGACATCGCTTCCAGTTGGCTTTGAAGTGACTTTAAAATTAACTGTTGACAGTACCTATCAACAGGAAACACCGATTCAAATCGAAGTTAGCGGAGATAATGGGTTATTCCAGCGCGTGGGGTCTGCTTCCTGTCGAGACATTGGGGTGTTACTGCCGAATCCGAATGGGCTATACACGCCCGTTCCAAGCAATCCATAATATAATCATCCCATGGCAAATAACGAAAATCTATCTGTGCTTCGACAAAAAATCGCGATACTCATTGACGGTGACAACGCGCAATCATCCCTGCTGCCACAAATGCTGGTGGAAGCAGGCCGACACGGACAGGTGACTGTCCGCCGAATCTATGGCGATTGGACAACGCATCATATGAATTCGTGGAAGGACACATTGAACTATCATGCATTCCAGCCAATTCAACAATTCCGTTACACGATTGGAAAGAATGCCACTGACAGCGCGATGATCATCGATGCAATGGACATCCTGCATTCAGGCGTTGTGGATGGATTTTGTCTTGTATCTTCCGATAGTGACTACACGCGCCTTGCCACGCGCATCCGTGAAACCGGAATCTTTGTGATGGGCATTGGTGAGAAAAAGACGCCGAAAGCCTTTGTCAACGCGTGTGATGTTTTTGTTTATACTGAGAATCTCGTAGAAGAAAAGAAAGCCGCACAACAGAAACAATTACAGACAAAGAGAGCCGGAAGGAAGAAAGAGGAAAAAGAGGAACCTGACCCGATGCCCATTTTGAGCCAGGCATTTGAAATGGCTGTGGGACAGGATGGTTGGGCTCCACTGGCAGGCATGGGACAAGCGCTCTACCAACTCGACCCGAGTTTCGACCCGCGCACCTACGGACACAAACAACTCTCGCGTATGATCAGCAATCTGAAAGACCGCTTCGAGATGCGAACGGAAAATCTGGATGGTTCCAATATTTTGTATGTGAGGATAAAGGAGTAGTAGTTGTCGCCTACAATCCTTCGTCAAGGTCCTTATCGTTTTTATTTCAACAGCAATGAAGAGCCACGTATGCATGTTCACGTAAAAGGGCCTCAAGGAAGAGCAAAATTTTGGCTGGAACCTATTATTGCTTTATCGGATTATCGTGGTTTTAGAACTCACCATTTAAAGGAAATCGAACAGATTGTTATTGAACATCAAAAGGAGTTTCAGGATGCCTGGAAAAAGCACTTTACTGGATAATGCACTTGAAGAAGCGCAAATAACGAGTATCGAACAGGAGGGCTTCTGGCTCCTCACCAATGAAGGTGAATTCTTTGTGCCTTTCGAGCGATACTCTGCTTTTCTGAAAGCCAAAGTCGAACAGATCTTTAAATTTGAGCAGGATGATGACGCTTTTTATTGGCCAGAACTTGATATCGATATTGAATTGGATGCCTTGAAGCATCCAGAAAATTATCCACTTATCTTTCGAGATTAAAGACCCGCGCACTTATGGTCACGAGCAGCTCTCGCGCATAATCAGCAACCTGAAAAACCGCTTCGAGATGAGAACGGAAACTCTGGATGGTTCAAATATTTTGTATGTGAGGATGAAAGAATAGATTGCCTCTATTGATAAACTCAGACAACTATTTCTTCACCAACCCCTCATAAACTTCCACAATCTGCTTCGCAATCTTTTCCCAGGCGTAATCCTGAGCATATTCAACAGCGCGCGCGCTCATCGTCTCGTGAAGTTCGTGATCGTTCAAAAGCCATGAGATTTTTTCACACAACTCTTCTGGCTCCTGATCAGGGATGGTAAACCCCGTCTCGCCGTCGCGTACTAAATAGGCCAGACCACCCACCTCTGAGGCAATGACGGGGGTACCGCAAGCCATTGCTTCGAGTGCCACCATGCCAAACGACTCGTAATGCGAAGGCATCACCACCAATTGCGCCGCGGAATAGTAATAGGGCAATTTATCCTGATCACGCTTGCCCAAAAATACAACCGTCTGCCCTACTGCAAGATCGTCACATAACTTTTGAAGGCGCGCCATTTCTGCGCTCATTTCTTCAGGGCTGGCGGCAGGGTCGCCGCCAATGATCGCAAGATGCACGGGTCTATTCTTATCTTTCAATTGCAAACCAGACATTGCCTGAATGAGCGTATCGACACCTTTCAGTGGTTCGATGCGTCCAACAAACAACACCATTCGGTCTTCAGGCTTCAGGCCCACATACATCTTCGCCTCATCGGCAGGAATGGGATAGAAGTGACTCACATCCACACCCGGCGGGATGACGACCATATTTCCGTTTGCCTTATAAAGGAAACGTAGTTGAGTTAATTCAGCCACTGTTGCGACGACCACCCGGTCTGCGCGACGGATCACCTGCTTCTCACCATTGATGCGATACTCGCCCTCGCGTTCCTCATCTGAACGTGCAATACGGTTCTTCATCTCGCCCAAGGTGTGGAACATGTGCACAATCGGAGTCTCACCCCAGGCGTCCGAAAGAGAGGCAGCGGCCAACCCAGACATCCAGTAGTGGCTGTGGATGATGTCATACTTGATGCGTTTCTCGCAGGCAAAGGCTTTGATTCCCTCAACGAATTCCGGAATGTAATTGGCCAGATCCTGTTTTGATACAGGATGCTCAGGTCCCGCAGGAATATGAACAACACGATTCCCATAACCCAATTCATGCAAGACGTGCGGAACATGGTCATCCTGTGAGCGCGTGAAAACATCTACATGAATGCCCATTTGTCCCAACTGGCGCGTGAGGTCACGGACGTAGACGTTCATGCCGCCCGTATCCTTGCCACCGAGTGTCGCCAATGGACAAGTATGATAAGAAATCATTGCAATCCGTAACATTATTATTAATCTTCCCAAGATACAGACGACATGAACAGATAAAAACTTGCGAGAATATTAGCAATCCCTTATAATCTCCCCGCTCATTTATTCGCCACCATAGCTCAGCCGGCCAGAGCGAGCGATTCGTAATCGCTAGGTCGTGGGTTCGACTCCCACTGGTGGCTTCAAAATCAGACCTCCGAGTTCTTGTGGAACCCGGAGGCTTCTGTTTCATCCATCGATTTTTACAAAAAGTAGCAATCGTAAGAGGATCTTGGGTTAGATCAAGCTTACAAAAAATATATTTCGAATGGCTGCTCGCCTATTGGACATATATGATTTCCGCTTGGATCCTTTTGGCTTTGGATCAGATGAAGAAGCAGAGGCCTCAAAGCATCAATGCGTTCAAGCGGCGGTGCCATAACGTAATGCACCTTACCTTCCCCTCTAGTTGCAATATCATACTGAATATGGAAATCATCTGCCATATCTTTACCTCTTATTCAAATAAACTGGGGACCGCTTCTCGAAACACTATCGTATGATAATCTACCTCTTCATGTTTTACATTGGCAGAGATCACCGCCATGCAGAGATTTGCGGGCACGCTGATAAAGCCCATAGGATTTGGGATGATTTTTGTGAAAAAGTTTTTCTTCTTGCTTGAGGAGTTCCGCCAGTTTGGACCGGTTTAGTTCAAGCATGAGGTTGGCATAAAGGTGTACAAGGAAATAGATACACAGGTCGACAAGTTAATAGTCTACTTGTGTTTCCTCGTTTACCTGTTTACTTCACCGTTTCTTTCAACGATTCCCCAAATATCCTCAACCCATCGTTGATCTGCTCAGATGTGACATTCAGTGGTGGAATCCAACGAAGCGTATTGTCATAGGTACCGCAGGAAAGCAGGAGCAACCCCTGTTCTTCAGCCGAATGAATGACATCCTTAACAAGCTGTTTTGCTTTGTCAGCTCGGCCATCCATGATGAATTCGGTACCGATCATCAAGCCAAGCCCGCGCACATCGCCGATCTCCGGATATTCTTCCTGATATTTGCGAAGTCCCGTCATTAGCTGGATGCCGCGCTGTTGTGCATTTTCAAGCATCTTTTCCTCGCGAATAGCGCGAATCGTAGCGACGCCTGCCGCGCACGCAACCGCATTGCCACCATAGGTCCCACCAATCGAACCGACGTCAAGTTTCAGCATAATGTCTGTGCGAGTGAACACGCCCGATAACGGCATGCCCGATGCGAGTCCCTTTGCAGATGTAATGATGTCTGGCACGACTTCAAAATGCTCGAATGCAAACCATTTCCCTGTGCGACCAAAGCCTGATTGGACTTCATCAAAAATCAACATGATTTTGTGCCGGTCACAAATTTCGCGCAATCCCTTCATGAACGATTTCGGAGGAACGACGTATCCACCCTCGCCCAACACTGATTCAACTAAAATTGCGGCTGTCTCTTTTGGCGCAGTCTGTGAAGCCAGCAAATATTCGAGTTGTTCAAGCGCGTATTCTGACGCCTCTGTTTCGGTCATCTTTAACCGGAATGCATATGGGAACGGCGCGACAAAAACTCCCGAAGGGAGTGGACCAAAACCCGTGCGATATACGGTCTTGGAGGTTGTCAACATCATCGTCCCAGCAGTGCGCCCGTGGAAGGAGCCACTGAAGACGATCACGTTTTGACGTCCTGTTGCGACGCGCGCAATCTTGATAGCGTTCTCCACTGCCTCTGCACCCGAGTTGGCGAAATAGAATGAATCAATCGAAGGCGGGACAATCGTACGCAGTTCCTCGATGAGCTGGAGCATTGGCTTGTGAATCACAAGGTTCGCCTGCGCGTGGAGAAATAAGCCTGCCTGTTCACGCATCGCTTCCACAACTTTTGGATGACAGTGACCTGTGTTGGTCACGCCAATACCACAGGTGAAATCGAGCAGCTTTCGTCCATCATCGGTGTAGATGTATGAACCTTCCGCGCGGTCTGCAACGAAATTGAAGATGCGCGTCCAAACAGGAGACATGTGAGGGAAGTTTTGTTCGTAGAGGGTGTTAGTTGGCATAATTTTCTTTCAAGATCGATATCGATGTTTGAGTAGCTACGCTGTTCGTCTCAAGGCTTATCGAAATCACAGTAAAAAAACTATTCTTATAACTTGGTGGTCTCGATACGCCATTCGCGACGAACGCTCATGGCTACTCGACCACCGGATACTATTTGCTATGCTTGAGCAATCATCACATGCTTTGTAATCTGGTAATCACCAATTGCCTCGGCGGATAAGTCCTTGCCAAAGCCGGACTGTTTGAATCCACCATGGGGAGTTTCAGAGGCCAGAGGCAAATGATCGTTAATCCAAACGGTGCCAAATTCAAGTTGGGAAGAGAGTCGCATCGCTCGTCCAATGTCTTTGGTGAAGACGGAGGCGGCGAGACCATACAATACATCGTTGCCTTTTGTGAGAGCGTCGGCTTCATCCTCAAATTCCTGAACCGTGACCACAGGTCCAAACACTTCATTTTGGACGATCTCCCAATCCTGTTGAACATCGGAAATCACGGTCGGCTCATAATAATAGCCTTTATCAAATCCACTTGGTACACCGCCGCCAGTAAGTACCTTCGCGCCCTGCGCTTTCGCGCGATCTACAAAACCAGTGACGCGCTCGCGCTGAACACGTGAGATCAATGGTCCCATCTGCACCCCATCCTCAAATGGCAAACCAACTTTCACATTCTTCATCGCCTCGACGACTGCATCTTGCATGACCTTGACTTTGCTCTTTTCAACATAAAGGCGAGTAGCCGCAGTGCAATCTTGACCTGTGTTCAGGGTCGCTGCCATCGAAGCCTTCGCAGCGACCAGTTCTGGATCCGCGTCATCAAACACAATAATAGGTGCCTTGCCGCCCAGTTCAAGATGGACACGCTTGAGGGTCTCCGCCGCGGCCTTCATGATTTTCTTGCCTGTGCCGGTCGAACCCGTAAGGCTCACCATTCGCACATCGGGATGTTCAACAATTGCCTGACCCGTATCATTGCCACCAGAAATAATATTGACGACGCCATCAGGAATACCCGCTTCCTTGATAATCTCCGCAAGCATGAGCGTGGTGAGAGGCGTGCCCGGCGCGGGTTTTAGAACGATCGTACATCCTGCAGCGAGCGCAGGACCGATCTTCCAAGCCGCCATCATCAACGGATAATTCCACGGTGCAATCTGACCAACCACGCCGACCGGCTCGCGACGATAGATGGATGTATAACCAGCCATAAACTCACCTGCATGCGAGCCATGTGTGTCGCGCGCCGCGCTGGCAAAGAATCGCAGGTTATCCACCGCAAAAGGAATATCACCACCAAGGCTGACAAATGTATAGGGCTTGCCGGTATTCTCTGATTCAACCTTTGCAAGTGCTTCAGCATTGGATTCAATCAGATCGGCTAGCTTCCAAATGATCTTGGAGCGTTCACTGGGAGTCTTTTTGGACCAGCGACCGTCATAAAACGCGCGCGTAGCAGCCTGGACCGCGCGATCCACATCCTCGCGGCTGGCATCGATCACTTCTGCGATTTCCTTCCCGCTGGTGGGATCCTCGATAGACATTACATTCCCACCCTTTGTGTCTTCCCACTTGCCATCAATCCATAATTTGTAATTCATGTTGGGCTCCTGTTTATGAAGTGTCATTCTGAGCGAAGGGAAGAATCTCCAAATTCCCTCAGAGACCATTCGCTGTCGCTCACACCCTCCCGAAGCGGTGTCCCTTCGGGAGGGTGACATATTTAAGTTGATTACGAGTTCAATCGAATTGCAACGAGTTGAATATTAGTCATATCTTCCATTGCAAACTTAACACCTTCGCGACCTAACCCACTTTGACGATTGCCACCATAGGGCATGTGGTCGGCGCGGAAGTTTGGCGTATCGTTGACAATCACACCACCGAAGTTCAAACGCTTGACTGCTTTGAAGACGCGGTTCACATCATTTGTAAAGACACCGACCTGCAAGCCAAACTTTGTATCATTTGCCTGCTTCAATGCAGACTCAAAATCATCACTTGAAATGACAGAGGCAACGGGAGCGAACACTTCCTCTGAGACAACTTTCATTTCATCCGCCACATCCGCCAGAACAGTCGGATAATAAACTGTCCCGTCGCGTTTGCCACCGGTCAACACTTTCGCACCAGAATCTTGTGCTTCCTTGACCCAGCCCTCCACGCGATCTACCTCTTTGACATCGATCATCGGACCAACATCCACGCGTTCATCCAGCGGATCGCCCACTACCATCGCCTCCGTGGCCTTGACAAACTTCTCGGAAAAAGGTTCATATACTTGTTTCTCACTATAAATACGCTGAACAGAAATACAGACTTGTCCTGAGTTATAGAACGCGCCAACCGCACATCGTTTAGCGACGAAATCCAAATCAGCATCTGGCGCGACGACAACTGGAGAGGTGTTGCCCAACTCCAAGGTTACTTTTTTGATGCCAGCCACGGAAAGGATGTGACGTCCCACATCTGGTGATCCGGTAAACGTGATCTTATCCACGCGATCGTCGGTGACCAGCCATTCGCCCACAGTGCCACCCGATCCCACTACGAGATTGATCGCACCAGCGGGTAAACCTGCCTCTTGTAAAATCTGACATAACTTTACCGCCGCGAGTGGCGTTGTCGAAGCTGGCTTTAGCACAATCGTGTTGCCAGAAGCGAGTGCAGGAGCCACTTTATGGGCAACCAGGTTGAGGGGAAAATTGAACGGGCTGATCGCCGCGATCACGCCAACAGGACGACGAGTCCAAAAACCCACATAGCCTTCGCCTGCGGGAACAGCATCCAGGGGAATTGTTTCGCCATGTAAACGTTTCGCTTCCTCCGATGCAATTGTGAACGTGCTGATGGCGCGGTCTACTTCGGCTCGGGCAAATTTTAGTGCTTTGCCTGCCTCGGCTGCAATGGTCTTCGCCATATCGTCCGCGCGTTCGCGGAGAATTGCAGCCGTCTTCAAAAGAATCTCGGCGCGCTTATGAGCGGGCATATCTGCCATTGCATCTTCGGCGCGTTCCGCCGCGTCGATGGCCGCATCGACATTCTCTTTACTGGCCGTTGGCAACGTACCAACCACCTTGCCATCATATTTGTTTTTTACTTCCATCGTCGGGCCCGAGTTGACCCATTGACCATCAATTAAGAGTTTGTATTCCATTTCTGTGCCTCGAGATAATGTTTTTCCTCGGTGGTCGAGACCACCAATTGCAAAAGTACTTCTTGTTACATGATGGTCTCGATATGCCCTTCGCACAGAACGCTCAGGGCTACTCGACCATCGAACAGTCATTGAGCGATCATCACATGTTTTGTAATCTGATAATCGCCTACTGCCTCCGCGGAAAGGTCCTTGCCAAAGCCTGATTGCTTGAATCCGCCATGCGGCGTTTCAGATGTAATCGGCAAATGATCATTGACCCAAACGGTTCCAAATTCGAGTTGACTGGTCAACCGCATCGCTCTGCCGATATCTTTGGTAAAGACAGAGGCGGCCAAACCATACAATACGTCATTGCCAAGCTGCAACGCCTCGGCTTCGTCACTAAATTCCTGTACTGTAATAACAGGTCCAAACACTTCGCTTTGGACAATCTCCCAATCCTGTTGAACATCGCTGATGACAGTTGGCTCGTAATAATAACCTTTCTGCAAATCCTTCGGTATGCCGCCACCCAGGAGAATCTTCGCACCCTGTGATTTTGCTCGATCGACAAAACCAGAGACTCGGTCGCGCTGGATGCCAGAGATCAATGGACCCATCACAACGTCATCGTCAAAGGGCCAACCTACTTTGACATTTTTCATTGCTTCCACAACTGCTTCGCGCATATCTTCGGCACGACCTTTTTCCACATAGATACGTGTAGCGGCTGTGCAATCCTGACCTGTGTTGGCTGTTGCAGCAAAAGATGCTTTCGCTGCAACCAGTTCAGGGTCTGAATCATCAAAAACAATAAACGGAGCCTTGCCACCGAGTTCTAAATGGACTCGTTTTAGTGTATCCGCAGCTGTCTTCATCACTCTTTTACCGGTGCCGGAGGAACCTGTCACGCAAATCATACGAACGTCAGGATGTTCTGCTATGGCCTGACCAGTATCATTTCCTCCAGAAAGGATGTTGACCACGCCGTCAGGGATGCCAGCTTCTTGAATCAATTCTGCCAGCATCAGTGTAGTGAGAGGCGTGCCCGGAGCAGGTTTCAAGACAATCGTACAGCCCGCGGCTAAGGCAGGTCCGATCTTCCATCCTGCCATGTTCAAGGGATAATTCCACGGCGTAATTTGCCCGATCACACCAACAGGCTCGCGCCGATAAATGGATGTATAACCCGGCATAAATTCGCCAGCGTGGGAACCGTGAGTATCACGCGCGGCAGTTGCAAAAAAACGTAAATTATCTACAGTAAAAGGTATATCGCTGGCAAGGCTCAAAAATTTATAAGGCTTGCCTGTGTTCTCGCTTTCGACGCGAGCAAATTCTTCAGAACGCGCTTCCAACAGGTCTGCCAATTTCCAGATGGCCTTCGACCGTTCACTGGGCGTTTTGCGCGACCAGCGCCCATCATAGAACGCAGTTTTAGCAACTTGAACAGCCCGATCGACGTCAGCTCGTGAAGCATCTTGTACTTCGGCAATCTTTTCACCCGTGGCCGGATTCTCAATGGGCATTTTTCCACCACCCTGTGAATCCACCCATTTGCCATCAATCCAAAGTTTATACTCCATGACCGCTGCTCCTATAGAACAAACAGGAATTTCGAAATTATACAGTTCAGTTCAACTTTATTCAATACAATTCTTATGAATCGGTGCATTCAAAGGAGAATCATTCATTCCTCAAAGCCTTTTCCTCTGGCTTGGGCTTCGAACCGATCTCAACCAGTTGCACCTGCACCTGATATCGCTTTTCGCCGATTTGGATTTTTCCCATCCCGAAAAAACCTCTCGAACCCGTCTTGAACAGTTTTTGTTCGGCGGTCAACATGCCAACTATCTTTTCGTTTTCCTTGATTTCAACTGATAGCATGATGATTCTCCTTATTTTGTCATATCCTTTATCCCATACGGGAAGCCATAATCCGACATTTTCTCCATAAATGGGATTGGGTCGAAGGCTTCGGGACCAAGCACGCCAACGCTCTTCCAGATGCCATGTTCGATCAAATCCATCGCAATGACCGGAGTGAACGCCGTCTGCGCGACGACTGCCTGACAGCCCCATCGCCTCATACATTCCTGGTTATCAGCAACCTGATAGAGATAAACCTCTTTTTGTTGACCGTCTTTGATTCCTTTCACCCATGTGCCAGCACAGGTTTTACCATGCATTTTTTCACCCAGGTGCGCGGGGTCGGGCAACGCGGCAGCAACCACATCACGCGGTGAAATATCCATGTCCTTTACTTTTATTTTGCCCTTATTATCCAGGCCCAACTTGTGAAGGGTCTTTAATACAGAAATGAATTCATCACCAAGCCCATATTTGAACGTGACCCGTTTCGCTTTCAGCCAGCGCGGCACCAGCAAGACCTCCTCGTGCTCGACGTTCACAACATCGAGTGGTCCGATTCCCTCTGGAAATTCAAACGTTTCATGCTCAGAGAATGGTTCCGTTGTGAACCAGCCTTTGCCTTCTTCATAAATCACAGGTGGGTTCAGGCACTCTTCAATTGTTGTCCAAATGGAAAAGCTTGGCGCAAAGTCATAGCCATCAATTGTAAGATTTGCACCATCGCGAATACCAATTTCTTCAATTTCATCAAATAGATGATCCTGGGCATAACGTGCAAACACATCGGCCATACCCGGCTCTACACCAAAGCCAACAAGCGCAAGCAATCCCTTTTGTTCCCAATTTTTTGATTTTTCAAACTGGTAATCGCCAAGTTTCACATTTGTCTTGTGAAATGGATCGGTTGGATGCGGCTCAGATAAGGTCATAGCCATATCCATATAATTCGCACCGACGTAATATGCTGCGTCAAAAATTTGTTTGTTGAAAATCGGGTCAACCGCGTTCATGATAAGGTTGACTTTGTATTTCCTTGCCAGTACTTCAACACTTTCCTGCTTACTGGCATCGATGAATTCAATCGGAAATCGAATTGCGTTAGCATCTCCTAATTTCCGTTGCACTTCCTCAGCACGTTTGATATTGTAATCAGCCAGCACCATCAATTCCAACCACTCATGTGGTTTTGCAATTGCAGCGATCGCTTCCCCTACTCCCCCTACCCCCACGAGTAAAACTCGCATAAACTCCTTTCAGATGGCTCCGCCTCCCATCCCATTGCGGGGGCAGACAAGTTTTGGACGGGTGACAGTCACCTTTGCGCAGCACTCCCGAAGTATAGCGTAAGGAGCGAAGGTGACTGTCACATTAACTTAATGACTTACTGACTGCCAACAGCAGCCTTGAATTCGGTCCAGATGCGGTCGTAAAGTTCCAGCGCGGGACCAACGTCCTCAATCCACTGTAAACTTTCAGCAACTTCTGCACTTGGGTAAATGGCTTCATTAGTGAGCATGTCAGGGTCAATGAATTCCTTCGCAGCTTTGTTTGGTGTGGCATATCCAACCCACTCCGCGTTCTGAGCCGCGATCTCAGGATACTGCAGGTAGTTCATGAAAACCATAGCGGTGTAGGGATTTGGGGCGCCCGTGGGGATCATCATATTATCCTGCCAGATCGTGCATCCTTCCTGCGGTATGACATATTGAATTTCCTCACGTCCTCCGGCGTCTGGTGAGCCAGCCAAGATTGCATCGCCTGTCCACATATGGCCAAGAACCGTCTCGCCCGAAATGATCAGATCGTCGTTAGTCTGGCTGTCATAGGCCTTAATACACTTTGATTGTTCAATCAACCGATTTTTTGCTTCCTCCAAATGGGCAGGATCCGTATCGTTGATAGAATAACCCAGAGACATAAGCGCGGCACCGATGGTTTCGCGCTCATCGTCTAACATAGACATCTTGCCGCAATAGGGCGAGTTCGTGTCGAACATCATATCCCAGGAAGGCTTCACATCGGTCACAACACTCGTATCCACGGCAAAACCGGATGTACCCCAGAACCACGGAACCGTATATTTTTGGTCGGGATCGAAATATTGATTGACGTTGAGCGGCTCCATGTTCTTGATGTTGGTGACGACGTTGTAATCCAGCTCCTGTACCATCCCTTCGTCTATCAGGATCTGTACCATGTAGTCTGAGGGCACGATGATATCGTACTCCGCGCCACCGGCCTGCAGTGTGGCAAGCAGTGTTTCATTCGAGTCATAGTTGGTCTCGGTGACTTTTACCCCGCACTCTTCCTCAAACTGGGTTTTGAGATCGGGATCGATATATTCAACCCAGGTGTATAGGAAAATCTCATCTGCCAGTTGGGATTTATCTCCGCAACGTTCGGTCGTTTCGCCTCCACCAGCAGGTGGTTCCGTTGGTGCAGACGTTGCAGGCTGACATGCTGCTAAAGTCAACGACACCAGTATGAAAATGTAAATCAGCGTTTTATTCATTCTTCTCTCCTTTTGAATTTTTTAAATCTCTTATTTCAGAGATTTACGACGTAGATTTTGTATGTTTTGCGTAGCATCACCTCCTTATCCAAGCAATAGCAATGTTGAAAGAAACACAACGGAGACTGTGACAAACATTGTAATCCATGCAAGAATCCTTCCCGATGGATTAGTCAGATTCAATTCTTCGCGATAGGGCTGATAGGAACGCCACATCCAAACGAACGCAGCAAGCAATAGAAGACGAAGGACAAGCCCGCCTATAGTAAATGATGCAAACAACGTAGGTAGGCTGAACAATCCATAAAGTCCCAGCCCCAGGCCAGCACCAACGGACATGGCACGCGTGTAGACGACGCCACCATTCTGCGCAGTGAGCGAAAGACCAACCAGACCAATAGAACCAATCAACAGTGCCGTCGAAAGCGCGTTGATCTCAGGCGTGACACCGCGGCGTACCAGGGAGTAGATATACAAAGGCATGGTTTGTTCACGTACTCCTTTGGTGAACACAGTGATCAAGTAATCATCCAAAGAGAGGGTAAATGCCATTAACGCGCCACCGATGATGCCAGGCATCAGTAAAGGCAATGTAACCCGTTGAAAAGTTTTCCATTCATCCGCGCCCAGATCTGCGGCTGCTTCTTCGAGGGTACGATCAAAATCAGCCAGACGGGCGCGCACGATGACATACACAAATGGAATATCAAAGGCGATATGGGAGATCGTAATCGTATGAAGGCCCGTTGATGCCTTGATCCCAAAGACGTTTTGCAAAAGTGGAAACAATGCCTGATTAAAAAATAGCAGTAAGGAAATGCCCATTACAATCTCAGGGATTACGATGGGAAGATAAAGGTTTGCGTCAAATGCTGTTCTGAGTCGAAAGCGATAACGGTCCATCGCGAGCGCAGTCAACGTACCAATGGCAGTTGCCACAATTGTAGTGGTTAAGCCCACCAGTAGACTGTTGCGTGCCGCGTCAAGCAGTTCGGAGTTATTTGCCAATCTGACATACCACTCGGTGGAGAACCCCGTGAATCGCGCAACGGAACGTGTATTGTTGAACGAGAAAATAATTAGGATTACCACTGGCAGATAGAGAAATCCAAATATCAGCGCTGCATTTGTTCCCAATAACCAATTGCCAATGCGCGCGGTAACCCTCTTCTGCCTCACTTGCTGCCGGGTGACAGCTGGAGCATTTGCGGTCATATTCCTCTCCTTGTCTCTTCAGTACTGGAGCGGAAGTATGCAATCACTCCGATCAACACTAGCAGCATTAATATCAATGACATGGCTGCTCCAAACGGCCAGTTACGCGATACACCGAACTGACGATTGATCAACGTTCCGATCATCTCGATCTTGCCGCCTCCCATAATATCCGGTGTGATAAACGCCCCCACAACAGGGACGAACACCAGCACCAGCGCGGCAATCACGCCCGGTAATGTGAGTGGCAGCATCACTTTCAGAAAAGCTCGAGCAGGTGAAGCGCCTAGATCCGCAGCGGCCTCCATCAGCGTGTGATCGAATTTTTCGATGGAAGCGTACATTGGCAAAATCGCAAATGGAAGATAACCATAAATCAAACCAACATTAACAGCAAATTCATTGAAGAGAAGATCGAGTGGATGGTTGATCATACCAACGTTCATTAAAAACGAGTTAAGCAGTCCTTCTGTCGCAAGCACCTGCTTGAGCGCGTACGTGCGAACCAGAAAATTCGTCCAGAATGGAATGATGACAAGGACCATCAACGCGTCGCGCCAGACTTGTTTCTGTTTCGAGATGAAATATGCGAGTGGATAACCGAGGATAATGCACCAAAACGTTACAACCAGTCCAATGCGAACGGAATGTCCAAAAATGCCCACATAAAGAAGTGGATCACACTCAGGTCCGGCAAATTGTGATGTACAGGCATTGAACAACTGAACATAATTATCTAACGTATAAACGGGTGGAATTTTAATGCTTCCCGCGCGTCCACGCTCGACGAAACTAATAAAGAGCACGATCAATATGGGCAAATTGAAGAATATCAAGATCCACAATGCCCCCGGACCCAGTAAACCGGAGAGTTGAAAGCCTTTACTTTTACGGAAATATTTAAGCATCAGTTTCACCGTTTTATTCTGTAAGAAGGCGTGGGGATACGCGAGTAAATGAAACCGTCACTTCATCACCAGTCTGTGCTTTTTCCTCATTATCCTGTGTGATATTCTGTTCGCGCACGCGTGCTTTTTGTCCCCCGGGGAAGCGTACGCCATAATGGGTATCTGTACCAATATAGATGACTTCTTCTACACGCCCCTTAAGATTATTCTCACCTTTGATCTCACCGTTAAGACGAAGTTTCTCGGGTCTCACTGCGACCGACACCTGCTGACCGTTTGTAAATGCTCGAGTTGACTCGACATGCACTGTTCCTATCCCGTCTAACTCAACTTCGACCATGGAACCATTTTGTCCTTTTACGACTCCATTTAGAAAATTTGTCTCACCAATGAAATCTGCCACAAATCGGGTCGCAGGGCGTTCATAAATCTCCTCAGGCTTCCCAACCTGGAGTGCCACACCTTTGCTCATTACCGCGATCCGGTCGCTCATCGTGAGCGCTTCTTCCTGATCGTGAGTCACATAGATAAACGTAATTCCCACTTCACGTTGCAGAGTTTTGAGCTCTAGCTGCATTTCTTTTCGCAATTTCAGGTCAAGTGCGCCGAGCGGTTCGTCGAGGAGTAGTACTTCCGGTTTATTGATCAAGGCCCGGGCGAGGGCGATGCGCTGCTGTTGTCCACCTGAGAGCTGCTTGGGTCTGCGCATCTCCATACCAGGTAATCTCACCATATCTAATGCCTGCGAGACGCGTATGGAACGCTCTGAGCGCGGCACGCCTTTCATCTCCAACCCAAATTCGATGTTCTGTTCAACTGTCATGTGAGGGAAAAGGGCATACTGCTGAAACACTGTGTTGACCGGACGTTGAAATGCAGGTACCTGGCTCATATCTTTGCCGTGAATAAGTATCTTCCCTTCTGTAGGCATTTCAAAACCAGCAATCATTCGCAGCGATGTCGTTTTGCCACAGCCTGATGGACCCAGCAAGGAAAAGAATTCACCATCTTTGATCTGTATGGTGACATGATTTACCGCCGCTAACATTCCACCTTCCGGGGTTGCAAATTTCTTCACGACATCTTGCATTTCAACAGCATAGTCAACCATAGATAAGGCTCCTTGAATAGGATGGTGTTATTGTATACAAGTTTCATGTCATTGCGAGGAGGGTGTTTTTCCCGACGAAGCAATCCCCGAGCCAAGGAGGAGATTGCCACGCCGCCGAAGAACGGCGGCTCGCAATGACATTGATTACATCATCTTCGATACAGCGCCAACTGCATCTGTCAAACGATTCAAACCTTCGTCAATCTCCTCCTGTGTAATCACTAGTGGCGGCTCGATTCGGACAGTTTGCGCGCTGGTGAGCGTTCCAGCAACAAGCACGCCGCGTTTGAACAATTCTGCAGCGACCCTGTAGCCGGTTTCTGCCGTGTGGAAATGCTGGCCGATGAGCAATCCTTTGCCTGTTACTTCTTTATAGAGATGCGGGAACTCCTGTGCGATATCATCAACTTTCTCTTTGAGATACGCGCCTTTGGCTGCTGCGCTTTCCCACAAACGCTCGCGTAAGATTACATTAATGGTTGCGATCGCAGCAGCACATGCCAGAGCATTTCCTCCGGTTGTCGTTGTATGCATGAAGGGGTTGGGGTACATCATCGGCCGAAAAATTTCTTCTGTCGTGATCGCCGCGCTAACAGGCATCACGCCTCCACCTAGGGATTTTGCTGTGGCGATAATATCCGGTTCAACATCCCAGTGATTCACACCCCAAAGTTTCCCCGTTCGGCCCAAACCCGTTTGAACCTCATCTGCAATGAGTAATACGCCATACTTTTTTGTTGCCTCTCGAACACACGGCCAGAAGTCATCCGGCGGAACGATCGCGCCAGCCTCGCCTTGGATCGGCTCGAACATCACACCAGCGACACCGATTCCCACTTTATCGCAGATCTCAAGCTGGCGTTCCACGGCCGCCGCATCCCCAAAGGGGACGTGATAGACATTTCCACCATATAGCAACCCCATCGGCTGGCGATAATCCGCTTTGCCCATCATCGAAAGTGAACCCATGGTCTTTCCATGAAATGCCTTCACTGCAACAATGAAAGCAGACTTACCTGTATATAATTTTGCGATTTTGATTGCAGCTTCAATTGCCTCCGTGCCACTGGCTGCAAACCATGAATATTTCAACTCCCCGGGCGTGATATCGGACATAAGTTTCGCAAGCACGCCGCGCAAAGGGTCGATCAATTCCTGGCTGGGCATCGGGCTTCGCTTCACTTGCGCGATGACTGCCTCCACAACCTCGGGATGACACCAGCCTAAATCCAACATTCCAAAGCCACCGAGCCAGTCTATGTATTTGCGTCCGATCACGTCGGTAAACGTAGAGCCTTTGCCAGACCACTCCACAGAAGTCCAATCCCCTGCCTCCGTCACCGATTTGCGATACTCCAACCAACCGCGATTGAAATGCTCCGCGAAATTTTGTTTTGACTCGTCAATGATCCACTTCGCCTGAGTCTCTTCAGGGAAGGTTTGTTGTTTGATGATGTCAAGCCATTGTCCTGAGTAGACTAATGCATGGTCATAATTTTGATTCATAATAAATCCACGTAAGGATAGGCAGAGGCCCATCCCTACGAATCAATTTTAAAATTTCCTCGTCCATTCTTTCGGCCATCGCTCCACAACCACCTTTTTTTGCGTGAAGAATTCGACTGCATCCATTCCCTGCCCGTGCATATCACCGTAAAAGGACTCTTTCCATCCGCTGAATGGGAAGAAGGCCATCGGCGCGGCGACACCAATGTTGATTCCGATGTTCCCGGCTTCAGTTTCGTATCTGAATCTGCGGGCCGCGTTTCCACTCGACGTAAACAAACTCGCCTGATTCCCATAATTGCCGCTATTCACCAATTCTATGGCCTCATCCACATTATCGACATGCATCAAACTCAACACCGGCCCAAAGATCTCTGTCCGTGAGACTTCGCTGCCGCGCGGCACATCTAACAAAATAGTAGGCTTAACAAATGAGCCAGATTCGTAGCCTTTGATCACTGCCCCGCGTCCATCTACAGGGACAGTCGCTCCCGCTTCCGCGCCGACTCCAATTAAGTGCTCTACTCTTGCTTTGCTTGCCGTGTTAATTACCGGTCCCATCTGGACGCCATCATCGAGACCGTAACCAACCTTACGGCTCGACGCGGCATCACAGATCATTTCAACAAATTGGTTTCGCGCGTCTGCAACCGTCACCGCGACGGATACCGCCAAACAACGCTGGCCTGCACATCCAAACGCAGAGTCTGCGATAATTTTCGTTGCCATATCCATGTCTGCATCGGGCAAAACAATCACAGGATTTTTCGCGCCGCCTTGCGCCTGTACGCGTTTCCCATTCGATGCAGCACGACCATATAGATATTTGGCCGTCGCGCTCGAGCCGACAAACGTGACTGCACGGATTAAAGGATGATCAAGAATCGCATCCACAGTTTCTTTCCCACCATTAACCAGATTGATGACACCCTTTGGTAAACCAATCTGTTCGATCAACTTCATGACAAACTGCATGGTCATCGGCACTTTTTCAGATGGCTTCACGATATATGTGTTTCCACACGCGACGGCATAGGGCAAATACCAAAAGGGAATCATGCCAGGGAAGTTAAACGGCGCGATCGTGGCGCAGACTCCGACCGGCTGACGAAGCATAATTTCGTCAATTCCCGGGGCGATGTCTTCGACAATCTCGCCTTTCATCATCATTGGCATGCCACAGGCGACTTCGATGTTTTCGAAGGCACGTACCATTTCTGCTTTGGCCTCTTCAAACGTCTTGCCGCATTCATTTGTAATAATGCGCGCAATTTCATCGTGATTGGAGCGCATTAAGTCGCGTAATTTAAATAAATATTGCACACGGTCATTCACCGGTGTACGCCGCCACGCGGGGAACGCATCACTGGCGGCCCTGGCTGCGGCATCCACATCTGCCGCGCTAGAAAGTGGCGTATGCGCAATTAGTTGTCCAGTTGCGGGGTTGATGACATCCAAGTATTCTTTGGCATTCGGTTTTACCCATTCGCCGTTTATATAATTCAGAATTTCCATTTATGAAATCTCCTGTAGGGACACAGCGACGCTGTGT
>Ga0081539_10001240_pt1 | contig 45378 bp, 44 predicted proteins | sample TabmetS4T2R2_FD_71023 | JGI IMG/M metagenome (GOLD analysis project Ga0081539, IMG submission 71023) | Tabebuia heterophylla rhizosphere microbial communities from the University of Puerto Rico - S4T2R2 | ecosystem: Host-associated > Plants > Roots > Rhizosphere ... | reverse complement strand
GCTACAGACCGATTTGCGACCCGACTAAACCCCGAGTAGTCTCACTGAGTCTCGGACGCTCCCGGCGTGGTGGCCGGTTTTGAGGTGTCCACGAGTGGCCGGATTTGAAGTGTCCACTGAGGGGCAAGACCTTTTTCACGAAGACGTACTCCGCTTTCTGAGCATCTGATCGAGCTGGCAGAAGCGAGAAGACCACGCTAGCGCCTAAGAGGGCGGCGCAGTGACGCATTGGCTGAGTCATCGTTTTAAGTGGAGAGCTAGCGAAGGGTTGCTATTTCCACAGCTCACTGATTCAACTCGTTTGCGAGGGCTGCTGCGAATCGTGTTTCAAAGGTGAAGGCCCGGACGATGCTGCGAAGTCCAATAAACCAGCGCCTCGTCATGTGATAGAGACTGGCTGATGTCCCACCACGGATGCGAGAGGTCGTCCACTGGTCGCGAGACCAGATGGTCGTCCACCCGAACGTCATTTCCGCAGTGAGGACAAGTGTAGTGTTCCTCCGTCGGCTGGACCCACCAGATGTATTTCGCGCCGGCGATTGAGAGCCAGTCAAAGCAATCGTGAACGGTTGATCGAAGCGTCACCGCGTCGCATCCGACTGTCTGCGAGAACCCGCAGAACTTGCAGAGTCGGTACATCCGGTTGTTGCCGTCATGCCGCGGTCCGTAAAAGCCGCGGCGGTTGCATTGTGGGCATGCCGGTGGTCCCGTTCGGATTAGGTACAGCGCTGAAACCTCAGCAGCCCAGTCGCCGGCCAAGTAGGACATGCTGCTCTCCGATTACTCAGGCTTAGCCTCACCGATCTCGAGCCTGCTAAGAACGCGATGGCGCAGAGCGCGCGTCAGCTCGTCACGTGAAATGTCGCTTGGCAGCACGTCGAGGGCGTGGCGCAATACGAGGTCGCTCTGAACAGATGCAAAATCGCGCGCTTCCCGCAGGTCGCGATCGCTCGGAATTGCAAATGAATGCACGATGGTGCTGCGCGTCCCATACGAGCGCTTGGACGCTTCCCACAAGGGCACTGCCGCTCGGAGCGTTTGATTCGGAAGCCCCATGAGATTCATGGTAACGGAGTTGATAATCTCCGTGCGCTCTGTCGAGACAATGGCCTCTATGGCTGTCCAGAGAAGTACAACAGCCATCGGCGAATCGTAGACAGTGCGGGCCAATTCGATCGAGTCCAGCGCTCGATGCACGTATTGCAGCAGCCCTTTCGGAGTCGGCTCCAACGCTATTTCGGAGGCTCTAACTAAAACGGAAGGGGGAAACCGAGACTGGCGTACATCGGACCGCTGCGCGAATTCATAGGGCAGCCGGTGGTAGTGCGCGATTTGCGTGGAGAGCCCGTGCTGATGCTCGTCCGCGAACACGTCACCCAACAACTGAACACGGGCGCCGGTGAAAAGGTTGATCAACAGTCGCAGTCTCTTTGCCCGCACCTGCGCCTGTTGCAAAGCACCAAGGGTCTTGTCACGGTCAGCGCCGCGCGGTATTCGGGGAATCGCTAAGACGCCCGTGAACTGCTGATGCGCGTCTCGCGATAGCGTGTGTGGCCGGAGTATTTGCGATTCCAGTGGAAACCCTGAAGCAGGCCACCAGAATGCTCCGCCCCTCAATTCGACGGACGAACGACTTCCGAGATCGACCCCAAAACCATCGACGAGAAACAAAACGAACCTCGTTGGATCGAAGTGACTCGGATTAACATCCTCGCTGGGTTTCTCAGGAACGAACTTTCGAATCTGATCGTCGCTTAGGGTCAACGTTGGCACTTCGTCACCCGCAAACACTCCAGGGACGTACGGAGTTATTGAGCGGTCACCTGGTTGAAGCTCGGCGAACTTGCCGCGCCAGTGCGTGTAGTCTCCCGCGAGCGTTCTACGTTGCGCTTCGGCTTCAAAGATCAGCGGCCACCACTCGTAATCGCTGTCAAACAACTCAGTCCAAGAGGCACCGCGGAAACGAGCCGCTATTTCCCGCTCCAGAAGCAGCGTAATCGTGTCTGCTCGAGATGCGCGGCAATAGAACAGGAAACGTCCGTTCGGAAGAGCAATTCCGGGGATGTTGCTGACATACATGCCGCGAAAGTGGCTTGGCAAAGCTGGTGCATCGATGATCCTCGGATCGCCATCCAAGTCGTTTTCTACACGCCTTTCCGCCTCGACGATGAAATCGCAGTACCCGAATCCCGACGTTTCGAAGCTGCTCTGAAGTCGCTCCAATTCGCGCCGCGCTCGCGACAGCCAATCATGGGACATCGAAGTGCGCTTTGTCGCGACTGCTAGTCATCATGCATTGCACCGGAGACTCTCGCGTTCCTGCGCGTTTTCTGACTTCGCCGGATCGCATGCTCGCGTCCTTCTCGCAAGGCCGTTTCTCGTGACATAGCAGTGCTGTCTGATGCGGCGAGTGAAACGACTAGGTTGTACACAGAGGTATCAGTAGCCCATCGGCGATGGGCCAGCAATCAGTGTTCTGGTTCTCCTTAGCCATGCACATAATCAGTTCCTCCTCGACAGACGTCGGCGTGAACCGTCGATTGGAGGCCCGGAATGGGTAATGTAAATAGTCATGTAAAAGCTGGAGACAAAGCACCCGAATTCACGACGCTCGACGACTCTGGCAGTCGTGTTTCCCTCTCAGAATTCAACGGGAAATGGGTGGTTTTGTTTTTCTACCCGAAGGACGACACCCCTGGCTGAACCATCGAGGCGTGCTCGTTTCGAGACGCCTTCCCTCGGTTCGAGGGACTCGACGCAGCGGTGCTCGGGGTCAGCCCTGACGACGCGGAATCCCACCAGAAGTTCAAGGCCAAGTATGGCTTGCCGATGACGCTGCTCGTCGACCGGGACCATGCGATCGCCGAAGCGTACGGCGTGTGGGTGGAGAAGAACACCTTCGGTGTGAAGCGCATGGGGATCGCGCGCACGACGTTCCTCGTCGATCCGAACGGACGCGTCGCGCGCGTCTTCCAGAAAGTCGACCCCAGCGGCCACGGTGACGAGGTCGCGCAGGCCGTGACTGATCTGCAGCGCGCAGCGTAAAGGCCGTTCCAGCCTCCAGCCTCCAGCCTCCGGCGCTTGTTTATGACTAAACCGTAATTTGACTGTCAGGGAGTTGTCATTGCGGCGCTGATAGCCTTGGGGTCACACCGAAGTCCTTGATTCCGACGCGACCCCTCCTCCCATGACCAACCGCAACGGCTTTACCCTGATCGAGCTGCTCGTGACGGTTGTCATCATCGGCATCCTCGCCGCGATCGGCGTCCCGAAGTTCACGAACTCCAAGTCCAAGGGCTACATCACGGCGATGAAGAGCGATCTCCGCAACCTGCTCAATGCGGAAGAAAGCTTCTTCGCTGACTCGGCGCGCTACACCAGCAACCTCGCCTCCCTGAACTTCCGGCCGTCGCCGGGCGCCAACCCGCCGGTCATCAACGTGTACGCAGGCGCGTGGACGGCGACCAACAGCCACACGCAGCTCTCCGGCGCCCAATGCGGCATTGCGGCGAACACGACCAACCCGCTCTTCGGCGCCGCCGCGGACGGCGAGCCGGCCTGCAAGTAAAGGGTTAATCCCCTGGCGGCATACGCAAAAAGTGCGTATATGTGCAACTTCTTGCGTACTTTAGCTCGCCCGCTGCTGCCAGGTAACACGCAAGTCGTTTGATGACAGACGGATAGCCTCCAAGCGCCGAACGGACCAGATCATGCCAGATGGTTCTGGTCGTAGCACTCTCCCTCCCCCCCATGGAGTCCCCATGACGCCGCGCCGGCTGCTTACCAGGCACGGTTACAGTCTCGCCGAAATGCTCACGGTCGTCGCCATCATCGGCATCCTGGCGACCTTTTCGCTGCCGCGTCTCGGCGCGATGCGGGACCAGTCGAACCTGAACAACGCGACCAACCGCTTCACGCGTGCCGTCATGGCCGCGCGGCAGGCCGCGATTCAGCGCGGCAGACACTCGTACTTCAAGACCAACAACAGCCACCTCTGGGTCATCGTGGACACGACGGGCACGAACGCCGATTCCGTCGTCATCACGCGCGACCTCAATCTTGCCACGCTTTACGGCGTCGAGATCACGTCGCCGGGCGGTCTGACCGCGATCGAATACGATCCGCGCGGCGTCTCGACGCAGAACAGCAAGCAGGTCTTCCAGTTCAAGCACACGAGCGGCAAGGCCGACTCGCTGTGCGTCTCCCGCCTCGGAAACACCATCCGGACCAAATGTCCATGAAGCGCACACACAAGCGGCGCCAGGCGCCGCAAACCCCGCGTCGCGGCGTGACCCTCGTCGAGCTGCTCGTGGCGATGACGATCCTCACCGTCGGCCTCATGGCCATCGTCGGCGTCAGCGGTGGCATCGCGCGCTCGCTCGGTGAGTCGCGCTCGGACAACCTCGCCGCGATCGCGGCCGAGTCGCGGTTCGAGCAGCTCGCCGGCACGGCGTGCACCAGCCTGACCCTCGGCACCCCGACGACCGTGACCACGCGTAACGTCACCGAGAAGTATTTCGTGACGGACGCGGGCAACAACACGCGGTCGATCGTCGATAGCGTCTCGTGGACCACGCGCCGCGGTACCCGCAAGCTCGTCTTCACGACCCTTCTTCCATGCCGTCCCGGGGCTTGATCATGTCGCATACGCAGATCCTTCGTCGCCGATCCGGCAACCGCGCGGGTTTCACCCTCACGGAGCTCATGATCGTGGTGGTGCTCGTCGGCATCATCGGCACCATGCTCACGACGCTGCTCGTGCGGCAGCAGAGCTTCCATCGCTCGGTAGCCTCGATCGCGGACGCGCGCGCGCGCATGCGCGACATCGCGACCATCCTGCCGACCGACATGCGCAGCATCTCGACGGTCGACGGCGACATCGTCGACCTGTCCAATACCGCGCTCCAGTTCCGGGCGTTCGTCGGCGCGTCGGTGATGTGCGGCGTCGTGGCTGGATCTCCGACGATCATCGAGATCCCGCCGAAGAATCTCAGTTCCGGCAACGTCCTCACGGCATGGATCAACCCGCCCGTCGCCGGCGATCTCGCGTTCATTTACGATGACGGCGCGGCCGCTGGAAACGCGGACGACGCCTGGCAGCCCTATGTGATTCAGACCGTTCAGTCGGCCGCGGATGCCACGTGGTGTCCGTCGACCGCCACCCCGGCTTACACGACCGCCGCCGACAACGCGGCCGTGCGCTACCGCATCACCTTCACCACTCCGCTTGCGGCATCGATCAAGGCCGGTGCTCCGATTCGTTTCGCGCGCGAGGTGAGGTACAGTGGATACCAGGGCTCTGACGGCCAGTGGTACGTCGGCTATCAGACCTGTGCGTACTCCGGCACGATTGCCAATGCGGGCGTGTGCGGCGACCGCGAGGTGCTCGCTGGTCCGATCCAGCCGGTCACCGCCAGCGCCTCCACCAGCGGGCTCTGGTTCCAGTACTTCAACCAGACGGGTGCCGAAGTCACGACTACGGCCAACGCCAGGACCGTCGCCCGCGCGGACATCGTCGTCCGCACGACCTCCATGTCGCTGCGCCGCGCCACCCGCATCAATGCCATCAACACCGAGATCGCGGGCGGCGACTCACTCCGGTTCCACATCGGATTCCGGAACCGCATCTAAAGCACCCGACACACTTTCTCCTTCAGGAGTCATCTGTGACTCGTCGTCTTCGCAACCGACCCCGCAGTGTGCCGCGCCGCCTCCAGTCGCGCCCCGGCTTTGCGATGTTCATGGCGCTTGGCGCGCTCGTGATCATCGCGGTGCTGGTCGCCGGGTCGTCCTTCATCACGCTCCAGGAATCGCAGCTTGGACAGAACCAGCTCGTGCAGTCGCGCGCCTTTGCGGCGGCCGAGTATGGCCTGAACAAGATCCAGGCGGACTGGGACAAGACGCCGAACCTTCAGATGGCCAACGGCGCCAACTTCGATACGACGTACACACTCACCGGCCAGGGCACGTGCAAGGTGCGCTATACGCGCCTGAACAACGAGACCTTCTGGCTCGTATCCGAGGGTCGCGCATTCATCGGCGCGACGCAGCTCGCGAGCCGTACGGCGGTGAAGCGCGTGAGCGCGATCCTGCGTCTCCGTATTCCGACCATCAAGGCGGAGGCGGCGGTCACCACCAACGGTGACATCAAGGTGCAAGGCTCGCCGCTGCTCGACGGCAACAACAACGATCCGCCGAACTGGACCGGGACATGTCCGTCACCCAAGGCACCGAACAAGCCTGGTATCGTGCTTCCCCCCGGAGAAATTCCGGACATTCAGAAGGCGTCGCTCGTCACCGGTACACCGCAGTACGTACAGAGCGCCGTCGCCGCGAACCCCGAGACCTACGTGCGCTTCGGCGACGAAACGTGGAATACGCTCCGCGCCAGCGCCAACCACGTAAACACCACCGGCGGCACGATCAACGGCGGAACGCCGAGCTACATCACCGGCACCACGGATTGCAACAAGAACGATCCGAACAACTGGGGCGAGCCGTGGCGCTCGGGTGCCAGCTACAAGGCGAACTGCGTGAATTACTTCCCGATTCTCTTCTTTACGTGCACCCCGCCGCCGCCACCCACCGGCACGAACACGAGCTGCACCGTGCACTTCAGCGGAGGGCGCGGGCAGGGGATCCTGCTCGTGGACGGCAACATCCAGATGAACGGTAACTTCGAGTGGTACGGCCTGATCGTGGTCACCGGCGTCATTCAGAAGGCCAACGGTACCGCGAACATCTACGGTTCGGTGATGGCGGCGAACGCCGACATCGGACCGGTGGGTACGGACCCGGCGAGCGAAGCGCTCGGTAACTTGACGATCAAATATTCAGCCTGCGGCATCGAACGCGCGATGCGCGGCTCTGCGCAGGTCGTTCAGGCGAAGAGCAGGTCGTTCGTAGAACTGTATTAGGGCTGAGTGTTGAGGGCTGAGGGCTGAGGGTTGCCCGAAGCCTGAGGTCTGAGAATTGACGAAGGGCAGAGTGATGCGATGTCACTCTGCCCTTCGTATTAGCCGTCCTCAGCCCTCAGCCCTCAGCCCTCAGCCCTCAGCCCTCAGCCCTCAGGCCACCACGTGCTGCGCCACCTTCTCGGCGAGCGCGTGCAGGTGATTCGCCACGCGCTCGGCGTCCTGCGCTTCCTCGAGGTGCCGCGTCGTGCGCGCGCGAAACTCGAAGCTCGCCGCGAGGCGCTGCAACCGCAGCACGTCCTCGAGGGTGAAGATCGGGCCAGTCTCGGTCGTGTTGATCATCGTGAGTCGCCCTCACGCAGTACGCATGACGAACGGTTGGCATCAGTAGGACCACCGATGCATAGGACGTATCCGTCCGGATCGCGAATCTCGATCTCGGCGATCGTCTCGCCGAGCGCGGAGAGCGGGCGTACGATGCCGCCGGTGAGCTTCATCGCCGCCTCGAGGCGACGGAGATCCGCGCCGTCCACCCAGATGTAGAGGTCCCACCCCGTGTGCGCCTCGCGTGTCGGCCTGGCCGTCCGGCGCGCCAGCAGCTGCACGCCGTCGCGCTCGAGGATCGCGAACTCGTTGGCGCCGCGCTCCGGAAACGTCTCCGCGTGGAACCCGAGGTGATTGCGGTACCAGGCGACCGTCGCCGCGACGTCGCGCACGCGGAGCACGGGAACGGAGAATCGAAAGACGGCGTCGGGGCCGCCGACCGGCCGCTGGACGTAGTCCGGCTGCAGCGACGGCGCGTGCCGGGTGATCGCGCTACGAAAGCTCATGGGGTTGTCATCCCGAACGAAGTGAGGGGATCGATGGCTGTCATCCCGAACGAAGTGGGATCAATGGCTGTCATCCCGAACGAAGTGAGGGATCTGCAGTTGCCGTCACGCGATGGACGGCGTACGCGTCGGCGCGCCGCGCAGGATGCGGGGCACATTGACGAGCGCGAGCTCGACGCTGGCGGCGACGCCGTCCGGCAGCTGCGCCGCCCCGCGCCGGTACGCCTCCCACACGGCGTCGAGCGCGCGCGCCTGCCGCCGAAACGCGGCAAGCAGCTCGGTGCCGATCTCGTCGGACGCCATCGCCCGGCGCATCAGCTCATCGAGATGATCGATGGGTCCCTCCTGCAGCGCCGCGCGGTCGGCGCACACTTCGACGTTGAAGCGTGAGCGGTGCGTCGCGCAGAGGGCCGTGCGGTCGATCGGTGCGATCCCGTCGGAGCGGCATGCGTCGCACCCCGCGATCGCGTTCCGGAGACCCACACTTGGTACGAAAGGCATTGATGAGCGTTCCGAGAGCTGCTGAAGTTCGAGTCTGAGAGGGAGATCAGTTGTCGTGTCGCGGAGGAGGCGCAAACGCCACGTCGCGTCCGGCTCATAACCCATAGGTCGCCTCCTCCGGTCCTGGTCGGGGTCTGTGACGGTGCTTTTCTTTGTGCGTCAACAGCTTGGCACCACACATCTCCCACAGTGGTTGAAGCGGAGCATCGAAACCGGCGTGATACCCACGGATGACGCCGGCGAGTCGCTCGACGCGCATTGGGCGGTTGCCGTGTTCGAGGCCACCGACCGCAAGGCGCTGCTTGCGTTCGCTGAGGACGTGCGACGACGGATCCTTGCCGGCAGCTGGAAAGTCGACAGCCCGGTGTCGGAGCAATTGCTGCCGCTGTCCAGCGCGTACGAGCTCGCCGCGCGCGAACGCCTCGATCTGTTCGGCATCGGTCATCCCAACACCACGGCCAGCGCCGAGCAGCGCGCCGAGCGGTCGCGGTTTCTGGAGGTCGGTGCGCGCCGCGCCTTCGACCTCGCGGCCGCGATTCCGCTGGACGACACCGACGCGCACGGCGCGCTGTACCACACGCTGCTGCTTGGCGCGCTCGCCACGGTCTCCGGGCGCGACACGGAGTTTCGCGCCTGGCTCGCGCTTCAGCGCGAGCGGCTCTTCGCCGCAGAGGTCGACGACGACTGGGCGACCGAATACCTGCGCTGCATCGTCGAGCTGTGGACCGACGTGCTTCAGGGCTCCGGTCCGTCCGGCCTCGACCGGCCAATGGAGCTCGTTGCAACCATTCGCGAGCGCCGACCGGACCGCGAGCGCGAAGCGCTCGAGGGCACGGACGAATCGAGCGAGATGTCGATGCGCTTTTTCTTTTTTGCGCTCCACCACCTGACGGACGCGGCGACCGAGCTGCTGCTCTTTCGCCTGCACGGCGAGCCCCCCGACGTACGCCAGCGTCTCTTCGTGTCGCTCTCCCTGGCCGGCGAGGCTACGGCCGGCGATGCCCGAATCCACGCCGCGCTCGACTGGCTGTTCGAGGCCGCGGTGCGCATCGTCGCGCGGCGGACGCCGCAGCTCGACCTCCTGCAGCACGCCGTGCGCGCCTAGGGGCATCATCGCATCCCCTCGCTACGGCGGAAAACGCCGACGAGGATCGAGCCGGTCGTCGTGCGCCAATATCTCCATGTGCGGCGGGCGTCGTTCGTCAGCGTACGTCGTGCGTCGTGCGTCAGCGTGCGTCGTACGTGGTGCGTCTCATGCGTCGACGTCACACGGGACGCGTACGCTGACCAAGGTCGCCGGACGAAGGGCAGTTCCTTAGGATCTCTTAAGGAATCCGCTATGCGGTACCATTGCTCGCTTCCATCCCGGCGGACACAGCGGGCGTAGTATCGGTCATCCTCGCCCCACTTTCCCTCCCACGACTCGAACTCGGTATCTGCTCGCAACGACGTCCGCGGCGCGGACTCGAGCGATCCAGCAGGTCTTTGGCAGGGAAGGAGATGCACGTCGGGATGCGGCAGCGGCGGTGATCTCGAAAACGTTCGCTCGCGAACCGATTTGGTCGCGGGGTGCGCAACGTAGAGGCGACCGATTCGCGACGCAATAGTGACTCTTTCTGTAAGTTGTTGTCATTCATGTTGATAGCGCATGTGGACGACTGTGGACAGCGCGCTAAGTACATGTCGTGACAATGCGATGGGATCGCGAAAGCGCGTTGAAAAGCTGTGTGTACAACGGTGGATTCCGCGCAAAAATCACCGCGCGGATAACTGGCTAGAAAGCGACTAAATGACGAACTGCGAGAATGGGAAATGGAGAATGGGAAATGGGTCCGGGACGCCTCTTCGCGGCGTCATGAGCGTCCCGAACCCATTTCCCATTCTCCATTTCCCATTCTCGCAGTGTGAATAAAAACGGCGCCCACGTGGAGAAATCCCACGTAATCCACACCAGAATGTTGAGTCTTTGTTCATAGCGCCCTTCTTGCCACTCCCCGCTTTCGCGTTGCAATTGCATCACTTGCCACGCCGCACCGCCGTCCTCATCGTTGCGGTCCCACATGCGCATCCGCTCCCACCACAACTGAAATGCCGCGATCGATCTGGAAGGGCGCCATTACCTTCGGCCTCGTCAACATTCCCGTCGAGCTTCATACGGCGGTCCGCAGCAACGAGCGCATCAAGTTCCGCCAGCTCCACAAGAAGGACAACGCGACGATCAAGTACGACCGCATCTGTACGAAGGAAGAGAAGGCGGTGCCGTATGACGAGATCGTCAAAGGCTACGAGTACTCCAAGGGCAAGTTCGTCGTGCTCGACGAAGAGGATTTCCGCGCGGCGGCCATCGAGTCGTCCAAGACGATCGAGATCCAGGACTTCGTGAAGGTGGACGACGTCGATGCGCGCTACTTCGAGTCGCCGTACTACCTGCTGCCGCAGAAGGGCGGAGAGAAGGCGTACGCGCTTCTCCGCGAAGCGATCCGAAAGACCGGCATGATCGGGCTCGGCAACGTCACCATGCGCTCGAACAGCATGCACTTCGTCGGCATCCGCGTCGTCGAGGACGCGCTCGTGATGGAGATCATGCGCTACGCCGACGAGCTCGTGGACTCCTCGAACTTCGAGTTCCCCAGCGCAGAGAACGTGCGTCCCGCCGAGCTCCAGATGGCGGAGCAGCTCGTGAACACCCTCGCCGATGAGTTCAAGCCGGAGAAGTACACCGACGAGTACAAGGACAAGTTGATGGCGATCATCAACGCGAAGCTCAAAGGCAAGAAGATCGAAGTGGAGGAGCCCGCCGAGCCGGAGGCCACCAGCGTCATCGACCTGATGGCGCGGCTGCAGGAAAGCCTCGCCCAGGGCAAGAAAAAGAAGGGCAAGGCGGCGCCTGCCGCGGCGGAGGAGCCGGAAGCCGAGGAAGAGGAGGCACCCGCCGCGAAAAAGACCACCAAGCGCCGCCGGAAGACGGCCTAGCCCGCGACACGATGCCGGCGCGTGGGCTGCCCCGCGGCTCAGAGCTCTTTCAGCCGATGCTGGCCTCGGCGGGACAGCACGCGCCGGTCGGCGACAACTGGGTCTTCGAGCCGAAATACGACGGCATCCGCATCATCGCGCTCGTCACGCCCTCGGCCGTCGCGCTCATCACCCGCAATGGTCTCGACAAGTGCCGCGGCTTTCCGGAGATCAGCGACGCACTGCTCGGCCTCGCGCGCAAGCTCGATCGCAATCTCGTGCTCGACGGCGAGATCGTCGCGCTGGACGCGACCGGCGAGCCGGCGCGCTTCCAGGACCTGCAGGGCCGGATGCACGTCATCGACGAGCTCGAGGTCAGCAACAAGCGATCGAGCATCCCGTCGGCATACGTCGCGTTCGACATCCTCGTGGACGGCGACGAGCTGCTCATCGAGGAGACGTGGGACGACCGTCGCAGGCATTTGGAACGCGTCGTGAAGTCCGCGCCGCGCGCGTCCAGCCGAATCGTGCGACCGAGTGTCGTCTCGTACGGCTCCGCGGACGACATGCTCGCGAGCGCGTCGCGTCACCGCTGGGAGGGAATCATGGCCAAGCGGCGCGACTGCCCCTACGAGCCCGGCCGCCGCGTGCGTCACTGGCAGAAGCTCAAGATCGAGCACCAGCAGGAGTTCGTCGTCGGCGGTTGGACCGAGCCGCGCAACTCGCGCAAGCATTTCGGCGCGCTGCTGCTCGGCTACTACGACGCAGACGGAAATCTCATCTATGCCGGCCACTCCGGCGGCGGATTCACGGAGCGATTGCTCGAGGAAACGGGGAAGAAGCTCAGGGCGATCGAGCAGAAGCACTCGCCCTTCACGACGATACCGAAGACCAACGAACGCGCGCACTGGACAGCGCCGAAGTACGTCGCGCAGATCAAGTTCAACGAGTGGACGTCGGCAGGCATTCTCCGTCAGCCGATTTTTCTCGGCTTTCGGGAGGATAAAGATCCTCACGAGGTCGTTCGCGAGGCGCAGGTAATACAGTGGTCCGAAGGAGACGCACTCGAGGCGATAGGCGATGGGCGTCAGGCGATGGGAGCTGCGCGTGCAGATTCGCCTCTCGCCGCCGCGAAAGCCAAAAGCGCCAAGAAAGCCTCGAGAGGCAAGAGCCTATCGCCTATCGCCGATCACCCGTCGCCTGGAGGCGCAGCCGCCGAGAAGATCGGTATTACCGTCGCCGAACAACTGCGTGCCGAGCCGAACGCCAAGGCCGCTGACCTGACGCTCGACGGCAAAACGAAGCTCGAAGTCACGAACCTCGGCAAAATCTTTTTCCCGATCCCCAAGATCACGAAGGGACGGCTGATGGAGTTTTACGCCGAGGTCTCCCCGTATCTCCTTCCGGCGCTCGAGGACCGGCCGCTCGTACTGAAGCGGTGGCCGAACGGGATCAAGCAGGGCGGCGAGTTCTACCAGCAGAAGGCGCCGGACAAGGTGCCGCCGGGCGTACGCGTCGAAGAGGTCGCGGACGACGGCATCGAGACCCAGCGACGTCTCGTCGGCGGCAACCTCGCTACGCTGCTTTACATCGTGCAGCTCGGCGCGATCTCAACGGATCCATGGCATTCGCGCGTGCAGACGATCGCGGACGCGGATTACTCCATCGTCGATCTCGACCCCGGCCCGAAGGCGACGTTCAAGCGCGTCGTGCAGATCGCGCGCTGGGTGAAGGAGGAGCTCGACGAGCTCGGACTGAACGCCGTGCCGAAGACGTCGGGCGCGAGCGGCATTCACATCGTCATGCCGCTGCCGCGAGGGGCGTGGTACGAGATCTCGGTCGCGCTCGCGGAGCTCGTCGCCCGGCGCGTGAACAAGAAGCATCCGAAGGAGACGACGGTCGTCCGCGCCGTGAAGTCGCGCCCCGAGAACGCCGTCTACGTCGATTACCTGCAGAACATCCGCGGCAAGACCGTCGCGAGCGTCTATTCGGCGCGCGCGGAGCCATACGCGTCGGTCTCCACGCCGCTCAAGTGGAACGAGCTCACCGACGATCTGTCGCCACGCGATTTCACCATCGAGAACGTGCCCGCGCGCATCAGGCGCCTGGGCGACCTCTGGGCCACCGGCATGAAGCAGATCAACCGCCTGCCGGGAATCGTGGAGGAAGGAGGACACGCAGCCGCATGACGCGCAAACCGACGACCGAGCCGATGGACTGGGAGCGTCCCAGCGACCGCTTCCTCGCCTATCTCGACCGCCTGTCCGAGGCGTGCATCGCGCGCGACACCGAGCAGCTGGAGAAGCTGCTCCGCATGCGCATGTCATCGCATCTGCCGCGGGCCATCGTGGACGAGATGGAGTTCTTCCGCCGCGCGAAGGGACAGAACCTCCGCGCGCCGCTCAAGCTGATGCGCTACGTGCACCAGATGAAGCAGCTGGCAACCGCACCGCAGGAGATGTCGCAGCTCCCCCTCGAGCTGCGCGAGCGCGATGTCACCGCGCCCGTGTCGGAGACGCGCCGCCGGCCGGCGCCCGCGCGTCGCAGTGAACCATCCAACTGAAATGCACCCGGAGAGTCACGACGGCATGAACGACGAACCGAAACGCAGGAAGCGGCCGGAAAAACCGTCGGACACGCCGGCCGCGCGCGACCCGACGGCGCTCGCGAGCATGCAGACACCGATGCGGCACGAGTTCATCCGCTGCCCGCACTGCCGCGAGTACGTTCCGCGCCGCGAGGAGTGCCGGGCGTGCGGAACGCCTATCTGACGCCCGTCATCCGCCGAGCGCGTCGATACTCATCTTGAGATCTTCGGCGAGCTGCGCATCGCCGCTGATGATCGAGCGCCAGCTGATCTCGCGTCCCTTGCGTTTGCCCTTCTCGACGACCTTCACGCCTTCGGGGCCGATGGTGATCGTGTACGCGCGACCGTCCTGATCCAGCTCCCGCTTGATCGACTTCTCGAGCTTGACCGCCATCGGCTACCTCCCCCCACGTTCAGGTTGATCCAGCCACGCGAGCGCGGACTCGCGGTCGCGAAAGACTCGAAGATGTATCCCCTCCTGCTGCACGCGCACCCCCACCTCGAGCAGTGCGCGTTCGACACCATCGTTTTCGACGTACGCGGCCACCCGATCGATCTGGTTGGCCTTGAGCAAACGTAGCACAACCACGCTCGCGTCGACGCTCCCCGAGCCAACACTCGCGACGTCACGGGCATCGACGAACACGTGCATGCCGGGCCGCACCGTCGTGTCGCCGGCGATCTGCGAGATCATCTCGACTACCTCGTCGGGCCGCAGCGGATCCTTGGCCCGCAGGGCGATCAGATCCCGTTCTGAATCGACCGAATACGAAATCGGCAACGCGAATCACTGCGCTCGAGTCAGTGCGCGTTTGAGCATCGCGATCTGTCCACCGTGATACGCATCGTGCTCGACGATGCCATGCAGCTCCGTCTGCACGGTGTGGTCGCGGCCGGGAACGCGGGCGCTGAAGCTGGCGTCGTCGAGCGCGGCGACGTCAGCGGCCAGCTCGCGATGCGCTTCCTTGAGTCGTTCAACAGCCGAGCGCCAGGCGTCAGCGCTCGCGTCGTGTATTTGTGGCCAATCCTGCGCGGGCGTAGCCTCGACCGGGGACGAGCTCGTCATGCGCCGCCGCACGATTTCTGTCCAGGCGGTCATGTGCAGCACCAGCTGCCAGATGGAATGTGCGCCGGCGACAGGCTCTGCCGAAGCCTGTTGCGCCGTGACGTCCTCGAGCAGATCCGCGAGAGCGGGTCCGTGCCACATCGGGCCGCTGACGGACCGCTCGATCGCGCTCGCGATGCGTTGGTTACGGGACATGCTAGGTGCTAGGTGCTAGGTGCTAGGTGTTAGGTGCTGGGTGCTCTGACGTCACCTGCTCGTCGTGCGGGAAAATGCGAACGCGGAATCTGCTCGCCACCCCCAGTCGCTTACCAGCCTCATCACCCGACCACCCTACCACCCTACCGGCGCCGCCTGCACATTAGGGCGAGAAAAAAATCAGACTCACACCCAGGGTTCCTACCAATGCCGGTCACCAATCAGCCCACCGATCAGCCGTACGGTCAGCTCATAGCGGACCAGCAGACGTTGGAGCGGTTGTTCCGCGCCAATTTCACGAAGTGGGTCGCCGAGGCCAAGCGGCGGCTCGGGTCGGACGCGGAGGCGGCGGCGCCGCGAGTCGTATCCAAGGCATTTCATCTCGCGTGGCAGGACCGCAAACGATTCCACTCGCAGGATGAGCTGGACGCGTTTCTCGGCGCGAACATCCAGCACCAGTCCGCGCGCGAGCTCAGTCGCCGCGCGAGCGCGCACCGGTTCGGATCGCACGGCGTCGGGGGAGAACACGAGGCCGATCACAAGGCGGCGGCGCACGATCACGCCGAGATGACGGTCGACGAAGCGTGGGATCGGCTCGAGCACACGCTCAAGGGCGGCGCGCCCGAAGCGTATCGCGCCCGCGCGTCCACGGCGCGCCACGAGGCCGCGGAGCACGTCGCCGCGCTGGCGAAAGAGCGGAACTGGAAGCCGATGGCGGCGATCGGCGTCGTCGGGCTGCTCATCGCGAGCGCGGCGGTGTGGTGGATCAATAAGGCCGGCGAAAGCCGTGCGGTGGACCACGCGCTCGCCGCCGCCGACGTGCGCAAGTACCAGACGTCGTATGGCCAGCAGGTCAACGTCACGCTCGACGACAGCACGATCGTGCGGCTCGGTCCGGAGTCCGAGCTCACCATCCCGAAGAAGTTCGGCATGACCGGTGGCTATCGCGCGGTGAAGATCGACGGCACCGCCAGCTTCAACGTGACCAGGGCGCTCAAGCAGCCGTTCGAGGTGCGCAACGGCACGACCATCCTCTCGGTGACCGGCACCGAGTTCACGGTGCGGCGGTACAAGGACGAGCACCGCTTCCTCCTCTTCGTGAAGCAGGGAACGGTGAACGTGATTTCCGGCGAACAGCGGCGCGCCGTGCCGGAAGGCACCGGGCTGGCGGTGACTGACGCGGGTGAAATGACGGTGCCGAGCACGGAGGACCTCGACGAGGCGCGCACGTGGGCGGATGGAAATGTCACCATCGTCGGCCACGACCTTCTGTATGTGCTGCCGCAGCTCAAGCGCTGGTACGGTCTCGACATCCACACGCCCGATCAGAAGCTGCTCGCCCGCAAGGTGTTCGTCCGCGCCGCCATCAACTCGCCAAAGGAAGCGATCACCTCCGTGGAGCAAAGCGGCGGCCTGAAGTTCACCTATATCGGCGAGAACATGGCGTTCCAGGACACGATTCCCGGGACGCGGACGAAGGCGGGCGCGACGAAACGCCGTTAGCGATTGGCGATTGGGGGCTGGACACTAGGGACTGTAAAACAATCCCTGAATCCCTGGTCCCCAGTCCCTCGTTACAGCGCAACTCCCAGCTGCGTCGCGATCGAGGTCGCCGTGTCGCGATGTTTCGCCAGCGACTGCTGCGTTCTCCTGACGAGCGCCTCGAGGTCGTGATCGCGCGCGTTCTGGATGACGCTCGGCCAGAGATCCAGCTCGTTCTGATGATGCTGGACCTGGAAGCGCAGGAACGCCGCGTCCCACTTCGCGCCTGCTGCCATGGCGCGCAGCTCGGCGAGCATCTGCCGCATGCGCGCCGCTTCCGGGTCGCCCGGCAGCGGCTCGGCGCCTCCGTGCTCGTGGGTGACGATCTCCATGGTTTTCGCGAGGTGCGCCGTGTGATCGTTCACGAGCATCATCGCATACTCGCGCACGCGCGCGTCGGTGGCCTTGGTCTGCGCGAGCTGCGAGAGCTGGACCTCGAGCGAGTCGCCACCGGCCATGTGCGCGGTCATGTTCTGCTCGTTCATGTTCGCGTACGTCGCGAGTGTGAACGGTGTGCTGAGCGCGACTTCGCCGGCGACGGCCGTCGTCGGGCTCGGCGTCCTCGATGCGGCGGGCGTCTTGCCGGCGTCCTTGGAGACCTTTATCCCCTTGCGCTCCGTCGGATTCTGGGCGGAGGCGTGTGCGCTCGCGGCAACGAGGGCGGCCGCGAGCAGAAGCCATGCGAGTGTGTTCTGTGTGTTCTTCACCAGTCCTCCCTGTGCGCAAAATCGAGCCCGTGTCGCGCGCTGAGATGCGCACGTTTCCTCCATCGTGTCTCGCGCGCGGCCGGTTGGCGCAAGTCGTACGCCGCCTCGCATACTTGCGCCATGCGCAAAGCGGCGTGGGTGCTGGCGCTCGCAATCCTTTTCTTCACGGGCGTCGCGGGCCTGCTTGCCGGTCCGAATGAATTTCAGGGCATGAGAACGCCGCTCCAGTTCACCGTCGCCATCGGCGTCACCTTGTACGGCATCGCTGGGCTCGTCGCGGGAGTCGGGCTCGCCCTCAAGCGGGCGTGGAGCATCCTGGCGACCACGATCTGGGGGGCGCTCGTGACTTACGTCGCGACCGTGGCGTCGTTCGCGTTCACCGGACCGGAGGTTCCCGTCAGCGCGCGCGCGGCGGCTGGCGCGGGCGCCTGCGTCGCATCGGCCATCATCGCGCTGCTGGTGGTGTGGGTCGCGCGCCGGGAGACGCGCCGCCTGCCGACGTGATGCCGGGACAGGCATATTCATGCCCATGCCGGTGACAACGGAATCGACGCTCAAGCGCACGCCACTCTACGACGTTCACAAATCGCTCAACGCGAAGATCGTCCCCTTCGCGGGGTACGAGATGCCCGTGCAGTACCCGAGTGGCATCGTGGCGGAGCACAAGGCGGTGCGCGAACGCGCGGGCGTCTTCGACGTGTCACACATGGGCGAGTTCGACGTGCGCGGCGGGCGCGCGGCCGAATTCGTCAACTACGTCACGTCGAACGACGTCGCCGCGCTCGCCGACGGACAGGTGCACTACTCGACGATCCTCTACGACAACGGGACGATCGTGGACGACTGCCTCGTGTACAAATACCCCGACCGCATCATGGTCGTGGTCAACGCCTCGAACCGGGAGAAGGACTTCGCGCACATCGGCCAGCATGCGAAGCGGTTCGGCGTGGAGCTCACCGACATCAGCGACGACATCGCGCTGCTCGCGCTCCAGGGGCCAACTGCCGAATCGATCCTGCAGCCGCTCGTGGACATCGATCTGTCGCGGATCAAGTACTACTGGCACGCGAACGGACGGGTCAAAGGCATGAACGCGCTCATCTCGCGCACCGGATATACGGGCGAGGACGGCTTCGAGCTGTACGTCGAGAACAAGCTGGCGGAGCCGATCTGGAAGCTGCTCACGCAAGAAGGCCGCGTGACGCCCGCCGGTCTCGGTGCGCGCGACACGCTGCGCCTGGAGATGGGGATGGCGCTCTACGGCAACGACATCGACGACACCGTCACACCGCTCGAGGCCAACCTGGGCTGGCTCACGAAGCTCAACAAGGGCGACTTCGTCGGCAGGGACGCGTTGGTGAAGCAGAAAGAGCAGGGGCTCACGCGCCGCCTCGTCGGATTCACCGTCGATGACGGCCGCTCCATCGCGCGGCACGGCTACCCCGTGTTCTACGACGGCCGCGCCAGCGGCGAAGTGCGCAGCGGCACGATGAGCCCTTCCGTCGGTGTCCCGATCGGAACCGCGTATCTCCCCATCGCGGGAACGAAGGAAGGCGCAAAGCTGGAGATCGACGTTCGCGGCAGGCGCGTGAGCGCCACCGTGACCAAGCCGCCCTTCTACAAGAAGGCGTCGCATAAATGACAGTCATGTCATCCTGAGCGAAGCGAAGGATCTACTCGAACATCGACGGAATCCACATGGGCACGCGAGACCGGCGGGTCGACGCCTACATCGCGAAGTCGGCCGACTTCGCCCGGCCGATCCTCGAATACATCCGGCAGACCGTCCACGAAGCGTGTCCTGAATGTGAGGAAACGCTCAAGTGGCGCTCGCCGACGTTCATGTATCACGGCATGCTGTGCGGCATGGCGGCCTTCAAGGCGCACGCGATCTTCGGCTTCTGGAAGGGCTCGCTGATCTCCGGCGTCGGCGACAGGGACGCGACGGAAACCGCGATGGGCAATTTCGGCCGCGTTACCAGCGTGAATGAGCTTCCACCCAAACGGCAGCTCGTCGCACTCATCAAGGAGGCGATGAAGCTCAACGAGATGGGCGTGAAGCTCCCGCGGGCGCGCAAGCCGAAACAAGCGATCCCGATGCCGCGCGCGCTGCGCGCGGCGCTCGCGAAGAACAGGAAAGCCAAGACGACGTACGACGCATTCAGCCCGAGCGCGAAGCGCGATTATCTCGAGTGGATCGCCGAAGCCAGGAGCGACGAGACACGTGACCGCCGCGTCAAACAGGCGGTTGAATGGATGTCCGAAGGCAAACAGCGCAACTGGAAGTACATGTAATGTCGGATTCCACCGTCATACGTCATGCGTCAGAGCGGTATCGCAAGCTGGTCGCGAATACGACCCACGCGGTGCTCGAGAGCCCTGGTGAGACGGATCCGAAGGTGCGCTGGGCTGTCTTTCATGGCCGCACCGACGAGATCCCGGCGAATCTCCGGTCTTACGTCGACACGGTGCGCCGCCGAGCGGTCGACACCAGCGACGCCGACGTCGAAGCGCTCAAGCGCGCGGGCTACTCCGAGGACGCGATCTTCGAGATCACCGCGACGGCGGCCCTCGGCGCCGCGATCATGCGGCTCGAGCGCGGACTGATCGTGCTGCACGCGTCCGCCGAGCGAAGCCCAACAGTCGGCCAGCCATGAGACTCAAGCGTCTCGAGCACGGCCACCGGCTGCCGCAGAAGCTGATCCTCGGGATGATCGGTCTGGTGAATCGGTGCCGTGCGCCGGACATCATCCGCACGCTCTTTTATCGGCCCGAGTTCCTCGGCAGGCCGATGAGCCGCTGGACGCAGGCGGTGATGCGTGGCCCCTCGGCGTGGAGCGTCGGCGACCGCGAGCTGTTCGCGGCGTTGACCTCGAAGCTGAATCAGTGCGTCTTCTGAATGCGCGCCCACGGCGCGGTCGCGTCGCGTGCCTATGACGATGACAAGCTGGTGCAAGCGGCACTGGCCGACTGGCGCACCGCTCCCGTCACGCCACGGGTGCGAGCGATGCTCGGATTTCTGGAGAAGCTGGTACAGGCGCCGGAGTCGTTGACCCCTGCAGACGCGACCACGTTGCGCGACTCGGGGCTGAGCGACGCCGCGATCGAGGACGCGATTCATGTATGCGCGTTGTTCAGCGTCTACACGCGTCTCGCCGACAGCTTCGTGTTCGACATCCCCGACGACGCGGGCTTTGCGCAGTCGGCGAGCATGCTGCTCAAGCGCGGCTATGGGTGAGGAAGGAGGAAAGAGGAAGGAGGAAGGAGGAAGGAGGAACTGCGGTCCCTCCTCCCTCCTTCCTCCTTCCTCAGGCGGTCTGCCCGCGGCGCCGCGCCACGACAGGCACCGCGCGATCGCGCATCTGCTCGAGGTAGGGGGCGTCGCCGAACTGCCAGCCTGATGGAATCGGGGCGAGCCGGCGCTTCTCTGCCGGCGACTCGAAGCACAACCACCCGTTGGCGAACGCCGTGTCTTTCAGGCTGGTGCGCGACAGCTGATCGGCGGCGCTCTCGTCGCCGCCCTGGCTGGGAAAAACTTCCCAGACACGCCACTCCACGCCCGTGCAGTCGGTGAAACCGCGCAGCATCGCGTTGTCTACCGGTCGAATTGTCGCGATCGAGACGCTGGAACAACGCATGTTCCCGCAGACCCCGTGCCCCATGACGCCCGGGGAGGCCGTCAGTTCATCGGCGACTGCTGGGGCTGGCTGGGCGCCTCGCGAACGAAGAGCCAATCGTCGCGTAACCGGTAACGCACCTCGATCTCGGCCATGTGCTGCACCAGATCAGCGAACTCATCTTCATTGAAGTGCTCGCAGACGCGCCGCACCCTCGCCGCGATCTCGCTCTTCGCGATGTCGAGGGCGATGCCGCGTTCCAGCTCGCCTCTGCGTCTCATGCCTGTGTTTCAGCGCACACTATGTGCCTAGCCATTACGCGGCGGCGAAACGCAGATTTGCGCGATGCGACTCGCCATTCTCACGATCTCGACCGCGGGCGCGCGTGGCGAGCGCAAGGACACGTCCGGCGACGCGATCGCGGCGTGGGCGCGCGAGCGACACTTCGATCTCGTCGCGCGCGAGCTCGTCAGCGACGACGTCACCGCGATCGTTCAGCGGCTCGCCGACTGGTGCGACCGCGAATCCGCGGACCTCGTGCTCACCACCGGCGGCACCGGGCTCTCTCCCACCGACGTCACTCCGGAGGCGACGCGGGCGGTCATCGAGCGGGACGCGCCCGGTATCGCCGAATGGCTGCGCGTGAGCGCGGTGCAGCGCTTCCCGCGCGCAGCGTTGTCCCGCGGCGTCAGCGGCGCGCGCAACCGGACGCTGATCGTGAACCTCCCGGGCTCACCCGGCGGCGTGAAGGACTCGCTCGCCGCGCTCGATCCGATCATCGAGCACGCCATCGCCGTGCTTCGCGGCGAGGTGAAGGATCATGGCGGCGGCGGATCGACGTACGGAGGAAGGAGGAAGGGCTGAGGGCTGAGGCGGGAGGGCTGAGGAAGGGCTGAGGAAGGGCTGAGGGCTGAGGCAGGAGGGCCGAGGCGGGAGGGCTGAGGCGGGAGGCTCTCAGCCCTCAGTTCTCAGCCCTCAGCCCTCACTTCTCAGCCCTCAGCCCTCAGCCCTCAGCTCTCAGCCCTCAAAGCTCCGTCGACAGCCGCAGGATGAAATTGATTCCCGGGCTCGGCGCGAACTGCTTGTACCGGCTCAGAAAATCGCGATAGTTCCGGTTCGAGGCGTTCCGAACGTCGAAGTCGAAGCGAAAGGCGCGGCGACCGACCGCGCGCTCGATCTCCGTGTCCACGTTAATCAGCGTGTAACCCTCGGTAGGGAAGTCGTTCGGATCCAGGCGCGTCTGTTTTTCTACGCGCTCCGCTTCCAGCCCCAGCGACGCGTAGCGCGCCCAGCGAAGCCGCGTCGAACGCAGCTGACCGCCGAGCACTGTGCGCGGCGGCGGCATCAGGGGCAGCGGGCCGCTGGCGCTGCCGCGCTTTTCGCCACGCACGAAGTCGTGCTGCAGGCGCACGGTCAACGGATCGGTCACGTTGACCTCGATCAGCCCCTCGGCGCCGGTGAGACGCGCGTCGGATTGCACGTGCCGGAATACCTGGAGCCCGTTCTGCGTCTGCGCCGTCGGCGTCAGGTAGATGAAGTCGTTCACGGTGTTCACGAAGCCCGTGACGTCCGCGCGAACCCGGCCGGTGGCCCAGCGCACGCCGACGTCGGTGTTCAGCGCGCGCTCGGGCTCGAGAGTTCGGTCTCCCACCTCGAAGCGCGCCTCGGCGAGGTGCGGTCCGTTGGCGTAGAGATCGAAGAGCGTCGGGGCGCGCCAGCCCATCCCGACGTCCGCCACGAATGCGAAAGCGGACGTCGCGGACAGCACCACGCCCGCATGCGCGGTGGACGAGGTCCAGCTGCGGCTGTCGTCCTGAAGCTGAAGTTGGGTGTTCGCGTCCGCGGAGAGGTGCCGGGTATCGCCCCGGCCGCCCAGGAGTATCCGCATGCGATCGCCGACCGAGATCTCCTCCATGGCGAACAGGGCGCCGGAGTTGATCGTCGCGCCTGGCACCAGGAAGATGGGGCCGCGCGAGTCGTTGCTCTGGAGCATCCCCGAGAGACCCACCGTCCCGCGTACGCGGCTGCCGAGCGTGTGGTGCCCGACAACGTCGGCCGTGGCGGTGTTGAGCAGCAGGTCGAGCGCCACCGCTTCCTGTCCCGGAGGCGGCGGCGTGCACGTCGTCTGTCCCGGCGGCGGCACGCATTCGTCGGACTTCTCCTGCAGTGCGTGACGCTGGAACTGCGCCCTGGTCTCGAGATGAAAGCCGCTCCACAGATGATTGCCGGCGATCTGCACGCGATCGTCGAGCAGCACGCGTTCCGGACCTTCCTCTGTCTGCGCGCCACCGGCTGGCGGTGCTGGCGGACCGTTGGCCTCCAGGAGCTTGAACTCACCGCCGTAGTGTGAGAACCGCAGCGTCGCCGAATGGTTGTCGCCGCGATACGCCCCGGCGCCATCCACGTTCGCGGAGAGAAACCCGGTGTGCGCCACCTCGCCCACGGGCGTACGGTAGCTGCCCGCGAAGCGCCCGGTGCCCGCGACCCGCCACGACAACCGGTCGCCGAGCGCGCCCTCGAGCTTCGCCGCGGAACCCAGCTCGATGTTGTTGGTCTGCGTGTACGCCTCGATTGCGCCACGAAGCGGCGCACGCGGTCCGGGCAGCTCTTCGGGTAGAACGTTGACGACGCCGCTCAGCGCGTCCGATCCATAGAGCACGCTCGCCGGTCCGCGGATTACCTCCACGCGCTCCGCGAGACGCGCGTCGATCGACGGACCGTCCTCCTCGCTCCACGAGTAGTCCTCGAGACGGCTCCCGTCGTGCAGCACGAGGACGCGCGGCCCGTACAGTCCGCGCACCATCGGCTTTCCGATCTGCAGGCCCGTGCTCACGTCGCGGACGCCGGGGAGTGCGCTCACCGATTTCGCGAGTGAGATCCCCGCCTCGCGATGCACGCGCTCGGCGCTGAGCACGCTCACCGGCATTGGCGAGAGGAAGGTCTCGACGGCGCCACGCATCGATGTCACCGTGATGGGCTCGGCGCGGAAGGGAACGTCGCCGACGGTGAGGCTGACGTCGGCCGTGCTCTGGATGAGGTTCAGCTGCCGCGCGACGGGTGCGTATCCGATGCGGCGCGCAACGAGCGTGTACGTGCCGCTCGGCACCGAGGAGAAGCTGAAGGAGCCGTCCGCCCGAGTTGTCACGGCCTGTCGAGCTTCGACGAGGGTGACGGTCGCACCGGCGACGGGCTGGCCGGTGCGGTCGACGACGTGGCCGGTAATCGTGACCTGCGCGGTGAGTGCGAGAGCGGCGAGTAGCATGACGGAGAAGTGAGGAGTAGCGTAAATAAGTAAGATGCCCGAGAGCACAGTTCTAGTGATCGACGACGAGCCGCAGATTCGGCGGGTGCTTCGCAGTGCACTCGCCGGCGAAGCATCGAAGGTTGTCGAGGCCTCGACGGGTGCCGCAGGCGTCGACATGGCGGCCGCGGAGCGCCCGGACCTGATCGTGTTGGACCTGGGTCTTCCCGACGTTGAAGGCGTCCAGGTGTGCCACGAGATCCGCAAGTGGTCGACGGCGCCCATCGTGGTGCTGTCCGCGCGTCACTCCGATCAGGAGAAAGTTGCGCTGCTCGACGCGGGCGCCGATGACTATCTGACGAAGCCGTTCAGCACACGGGAGTTCCAGGCACGCGTGCGCGCGCAGCTGCGGCGGGCCCGCACCGCACCGACCGCCGCCATGAATGCCCGGCTGGCCATCGGAGATCTCTGCATCGATCTCTCGAAGCCAAGCATCAAGCGCGGCGGCGCCGCCGTTCACCTGACGCGCACGGAGTGGGATCTCCTGCGCGTGATGGTGAAGCACGCGGGCCGGACGCTCACGCATCAAAAGCTGTACGGCGCGGTGTGGGGCAACGCCGACGGCGACGCGCAGCAGAATCTTCGCGTGCACATTCGCAGCCTGCGACGCAAACTCGAACGGGATCCGGTGCGACCTTCGCTGATCCTCACCGAGCCCGGCGTGGGCTACCGGTTCGAAGCATGAGGCGGTCGTGGCCGCTCTGGGCGGGCGCATTCATCGGCGGCGTCGTGTTTCTGTTCATCGACTTCTTCTTTCTGCCGCCACCGGGAACGCTCGCGCTTGCAAAACCGGTGAACTGGCTTCTGCTGCCGGCCTTCATCGTGTTGAGTGTCTTCGTGGCGCAGCTGTACGAGCGCGCTCGCGTGCGCACCGCGCACGCCCGTGATCTCGCAGCCAAGGATGCGGTGCTCGCGGCGATGTCGCACGATCTGCGCACCCCGCTCACGACCATCAGGGCTCTCGCCCACGATCTTGCCGCGGACGGCGACGAGCGCGCGCAGCTCATCGAGGAGGAGGCGGATCGTCTGACGGTGCTCGTAACGGACGTGCTGGACCTGTCGCGGCTGCGGAGCGGCGCACGCCTCGTCGATCCGCAGCCGAACGAGGCCGAAGATCTCCTGGGCGCGGCGCTGCAACGTGTGACCGGGGTGGCGAACGGGAGGGAAGTTCGCGTGTCATTACACGAGGGTGAGCCGCTGCTGTTTGGGCGTTTCGATTTCTCGCAGACGCTCCGCGCCCTCGTGAACCTCATCGAGAACGCGCTCAAGTATTCGCCACAGGATCGCGCGGTCGAAGTCCGCGTGCGCCGCGAACCGGCGTGGATCGCGTTCAGCGTGCTCGATCGCGGGGCCGGAGTGCCCGTCGACGATCGCGACCGCATCTTCGAGCCGTTTCAGCGCGGGCTGGGGCTGTCGATCTCTCGCGCCGTCGCCGAGGCGCAAGGCGGTTCACTCACGTACGAACCGCGCGAGGAAGGCGGGAGCGTCTTCACGCTGCGCGTGCCCGCGATGGATGTCCCCGAAGTGGCGGCTTCATGAGCTCTTCACGGCCGTGTGGCGATTCTTCATGCGTTCTTTACGGGTGGCGCATTAGATAGATGGCCGCGGTCGAAGACCGCGACGTATGTCCACTCCGTACGCGCGATTCAAGCGTGTTCTCTTCGGGCGGCCGCTGGCATCGGACCGGCTCGAGCACGAACGCCTCAATAAAAAGACGGCGCTCGCCGTCCTGTCGTCCGATGCGATCTCGTCGGTCGCATATGCCACCGAGCAGACGCTCCTCGTGCTCGCGGTGCTCGGGACAGCGGCGCTGTCGTACGTCGTGCCGATCTCCGCGGTCATCGTCGGTCTGCTCGTGCTGGTCGCATTGTCGTACCGGCAGACGATCTTCGCGTATCCGAGCGGCGGCGGATCGTACACCGTCGCCAAGGACAACCTCGGTCGCATGCCCGGCCTCGTCGCGGCCGCGGCACTTCTCACGGACTACATCCTGACCGTCGCGGTGTCGATCTCGGCCGGCGTTGCGGCCATCACGTCGGCCTACGCGAACCTGGCGCCGCACGCTGTCGCCATATGCATCGCGTCGATCGTGTTGCTCATGGCCGTGAATCTCCGCGGCGTACGCGAGTCGGGGATCGCGTTCAGCGTGCCGACGTACGTCTTCATCGCGTTGATGCTCGCGCTCCTCGGCACGGGTCTGTATCAACTGTCGGTCGGTGGCGGGCCGGCCCCCGTCGCCGCGGCCGCCCGGGTCGATCCCGTCTCGGCACGCGAGCACGCGGCGAGCATGCCCGTCGGATTCGCGCTCACCTTTCTCGTGCTGCGTGCGTTCGCGGAGGGATGCGTCGCGATGACCGGCACGGAGGCAATCTCGAACGGCGTCAGCGCGTTCAGGACACCCAGCGCTCGAAACGCCGCGATAACGCTCGGGTGGATGGCCGCAATCCTGGCGACGTTCTTCATGGGCACGAGCTATCTGTCGCAGCACTTCGCCGTGATGCCGAGCGCTCGCGAAACGGTCGTGTCGCAGCTCGGCCGACACATCTTTGGTGGTGGCGCCCTGTACTACGCGCTGCAATACGCGACGTTCGCGCTGCTGGTTCTCGCGGCCAACACAGCCTTCGCGGATTTCCCGAGACTGTCGAGCATCCTCGCGGGTGACGGCTACATGCCCCGCCAGTTCGCCGCGCGTGGCGACCGGCTGGCGTTCTCGAACGGCATCATCGCGCTCGCCCTGGTCGCGATGCTCCTCGTCTGGCTCTTTCACGGCGACACCAGCGCGCTCATCCCACTGTACGCGATCGGGGTGTTCGTGTGCTTCACGCTGTCGCAGGTCGGCATGGTAGTGCACTGGCTGCGCAACAGGCAGCCGGGGTGGCGGTGGAAGGCCGCGCTCAACGGTCTTGGAGCAGTCGCGACGGCGCTCGTCTCCATCGTGCAGGTCGCGACGAAGTTCACCGAAGGCGCTTGGATCGTGGTGCTCATAATCCCGCTGATCATCATGCTCCTGCTCGAGATCCACCGGCACTACGAGCACTTCGCGCGGGACATCGCGTACACGGGACACGCGCCGTTGATGTTCCTGCACCACACGGTGATCGTGCCGGTCAACGGAATCACCAAGGCGTCGGCTGGTGCGCTCGTGTACGCCACGACGATCGCGGAGGATGTGCGGGCCGTCTACGTCGAGGTGGACGCGGCCGCCGCTCGGCGACTGCGCGCGGCCTGGGAGGAGTGGGACATCGGTGTGGAGCTCGTGATCCTCCCCTCGCCATATCGTTCCCTCATCCGTCCGTTGGTCGAATACGTACGCGAGCTGGAGGACAGCGGCGTGACCGATCTCGTGACGATCGTCGTCCCCGAAGTCGTGCCGCGGAAATGGTGGGAGCATCTGCTCCACAACAAGTCGGCGCTTTTCATTCGTACGGCGTTCCTCTTCCGCGCACATGTCGTCGTGACCACGGTGCCATATATGCTCGGCCGCGCGGCACGGCTGCGCGATCTGATGGCGCGCGAGGAGGTGACCGCTGCGCTCTGCGCGCTGCTCGTGCTCGGGACCGCCGGGTGCGCGGTTCGACCGTCCAGCGCGGACCAGACATTGGGAGCTCGCCTCGCCGGATCCTGGACGTCGCAGCTCGTGGCCGCGGAGTCCCATGCGTCGGCGCGCGGCGTCGTGGCGTTCGTTCCGTCGCGCACGCAGACCGTTGTGTACGGCGCCTACGACATCAATCTCTCGACGTTGGGTCTTCCCGCAGCCGCGCCGCCCGACGTCGTGGCGCGTGTGCTTTCGCACGATTCCGTCGAGATCGTGCTGAACCCGCGGACCGAGTCCGCGATCACCATGCGCGGCACGTTCATCCATGACTCCCTGTCCGGCGCCTGGTCCGCCAATCTCGCGCGCTCCGCGGGCCGCAGCGGCCAGTTCACGATGGTACGCCGATCGTCGCAGTGACTCGCCTCGCGTGGGTCGGGGCGATCGCGCTTCCCGCGCTGCTGGGCGCGCAGGACGCCACATGGATGAATGGCCAGAACCGGCAGCGGGAGTTTCCTCTCGCCGCGCCGGCGCGCCAGGTGACCTTCAGCGTGTATCTCGACACGTACTTCGCGTACTCGACGCATCGGCCGCGCGACCACACGCTCGTTGGCACCGCAAGCGTTGGCCGGCATGGCGAATTTCAGCTGAACCTCGCGGGCGCCGGCGTCGAGTGGAATTACCAGAACATCATTGGGCGCCTGAGCGTGCAGACGGGCGACATGCTCGATCTCGTGCATGACCAGGACGCGTCCGTGCAACGCGGGCGCCAGCTCAGCACCGCAAATCTGCGCAACATCCGCGAAGCCGCGATCGGCTATCACTGGGACGTCCATGGCGGCTTGAATGCCGAGGCGGGCATTCTCCCCTCCTTCATCGGGCTCGAGAGCTACCTGCTGGCGGAGAACTGGAACTACAATCGAAGCTTCGTGTCGGAGTTCACGCCGTTCTACCTGCAGGGCGTGCGCGTCCAATACTTCCCGAACGCACGCTGGAAGATCGAGCCGTGGATCGCGAATGGCTGGCAAAGCTTCGCCGCGTGGAACGAAGCTCCATCGCTCGGCCTCGCAGCCTCATATCGACCTCGGGAAGCGCTTGCGTTCAACGCGAGCATATACACGGGAACTGACACGCGTGGCGACGCGCGGCGACGGAGAGTGCACACCGACCATAGTATGCTCGCGCGGTATCTCAACGCCCCGTCACGGCTGGTCTCGAAGGCAGCGCTCAGTGTCGACAACCACTTCGGCTACGAGCACGGGGGTTCGGCTGAGGCAGCGCCAGCGCGCCCGCTGTTTCTTGGCAGCGCCGTCGCTCACCGCCTCTGGCTCGGTCACGACCGCTATGCCATCACGATACGTGGCGAGCTCGTGGACAATCCCACGCGCTACCTGGCGATAACGCCGACCCCGGCCGGATTTTCCGACGCCGGCTCCTCGCTGCACCTCGCCGGTGCGACGATCACTTTCGACGTGCTGCCAAACGATTTCTTCGCGTGGCGATTCGAGCTGCTCTGGCGGCGGTCAAACGTGCCGTATTTCGCGGGGGACGGCGGTACGACCTCCGCAGATGGATTCCGCGGAACCCCCGGAACCTTCATTCCTGACCTGCGTACGACGCAGTCACTCCTGAGCTCGGCGATCACGTTTCGTCTATAGTAGTGGTCGCTGACGACGATCGGCGTGGATCGTCCCTGCACTGAGCCCACCAACACACGTCCACCGACGCCATTTTCGGCGTTCCCGCCTCAGTCGAAGGACCAGTAATGCGTCGTCTGCTTTCCGCCTCGCTCGTTGTCGTCACGCTCGCCGCCTGCGCGCGGCTGCATTCGTCCACCGATGCGACGATCATGCAGCAGGGCGCTCCCGCCGCGCGTCATGGACGCGTCACCGATCACGTCATCGTGGTCTCGGTCGACGGTCTGCGCCCGGATGCGATCGCGAAGTTCAACGCGCGGACGATGAAGCGTCTGATGAACGAGGGTCGCTACACGCTTGGCGCGCAGACGATCAGGACGAGCCTCACCCTGCCGTCGCACACATCGATGCTCACGGGCGTGGACGAGACGGTCCACCACGTCACGTGGAACTCCGACAAGACGAAGGAGAAGGGCTACGTCACCGTGCCGACGGTGTTCGGCGTCGCGCGCGCCTCCGGCTTTTCCACCGCCGCGTTCTTCAGCAAGACGAAGTTCCATCACCTCGAGATCCCGTCGACGCTCGACCACTCGGAGTCGCCGAAGGGTCGCGCGCTGAACAGCATGTTCTCCGCCGAGCGCACCGAAGGGCACTTCGCCGACTACATCTCGCGCGCCAACCCGAACCTTACCTTCGTGCACTTCATGGAAGCGGACTTCATCGGCCACCAGTTCGGCTGGATGGGTCGCGCCTACGGCGCGGCAGTCCGCGAGGTGGATCGCCACATCGCGCGTCTGATCGACGACGCCGATGCGCGCTTCGGCAAGGGCGGCTACACACTTATCGTCACCGGTGACCACGGCGGCCACGGCAAGGCGCACGGCACCACCGATCCGCGCGACATGACGATCCCGTGGATCGTCTGGGGCGCCGGCGTTCAGCGCGGCGACACGCTCTCGGGCATCCGCACGATGGACACCGCCGCCACGATCCTGTGGCTCCTGGGCGTGGCGGAGCCGTCGAACTGGATGGGCCGTCCGGTCACTGGCGCCTTCGAGGGCGCCTTCGCGAACCGGTAGACAGGACGAGCGTCGGACGAGCGGCCGCAGTATCCGCCGCTATCCGGCGTTTCCGCCGCGATCCGCAGCGGCCAACCAGCTCCGCGCCTCGTACATGTCGCGAAAGGCCTGCACGCGGGCGTTCGCGAGCTCGGCGAACACGGCGAACATCCGGGCGATGCCGTAGACCCAGAGCTCCGACGTCACGATCGCGACCCCACCACCCGTGCGGGTGAGCAAGGGTCTCAGCTCGCCGGCGAGCCGCCGGAGCTCCACGGTGGACGGCGCGCCTGTGACCTCGCGACAGTCCGCGAGCATGTTGACCCCCTTCGCGAGCCGAGGGTGAGCCGCCATCTCCGCGATGACGGCGCTTGCTTCCTCGTACGAGACGTCTCCGGTGCACGTCACAACGAACGTCCGTGGCTCCTCGAAGACAGCCGCGATCGGCATGCCGGGTACAAAACGTTACGCGCCTCGTCCCCGCAACTCGTCCCTGCGGGGGCCCGAAAGTAACCGGCAACAAGCATTACAAAAACGTAAAAGGCCGTCCGGCTCAGGCTTCTGTACCTTGTTTCTCGTTGGCGGTGCAGCACGCCGGTTGAGGTCGCCTGAAGGCGCCAGGAACGTTTTGTAACAGTTGTGGCCGTATGCACTTACGGTCGTCCTACAGCGGCTGTAAACATGTGGCCGCACTCACAGACAGTCTCCGGTTCCCGCATCAGATTGCCGTTCTCCTTCCCGCTTCAAATCCCACTTAATCCGTACTCCGCGCACCGGGCGACGACGCCCAGGATAGGCGATGCTCGGCTCCCATGACATCCCGCTGGTCGCGCTCTCGGTAATCGTCGCGATCGGCGCGTCGTTAGCGGCACTGCGCCTGGGGCGAAGGGGCGCGCGGGTCTCGGCCGGTGAAGCGCTGCGCGAGAGCGAGGAGCGCTACCGCTCCCTCGTCAGCGACATCGACGAGGTGATCTTCCGCATGGATGCGCTGGGACGCTGGACCTTCCTCAACGCCGCGTGGACCAACATCACGGGCTTCACGCCGCAGGCCACCATCGGCAAGAAGCTGATCGATTCCGTCCACCCCGACGATCATCCCGCGCTCCTCGCGCAGTGGCAATCCTTCGTGAACGGAAAGGCGGACTATTCGCGGCTGGAAACGCGATGTCTGACGAGCAACGGCGATGCGCGCTGGGTCGAGGTGTACGCGCGCGCCGCGCGCAACGAGAGCCGTGACATGGTCGGCGCCACGGGAGTGATCCGCGACGTCACCGAGCGCCGCCGCGCCGAAGAGGCGCTGCGCGCGGCGCGTGAGACCGCCGAGGCGGCGAGCCGCGCGAAGAGCGAGTTCCTTTCCCGCATGAGCCACGAGCTGCGCACGCCGCTCAACGCCATCCTCGGTTTCGGGCAGCTGATGGAGCTGGACGCGAACACGCCGGACCAGCAGGAGAACGCGACGCAGATCCTCAAGGCGGGCCACCACCTGCTGTCGCTCATCAACGAAGTGCTCGACATCACGGGCATCGAGAGCGGGCGTCTGCCGGTGTCGGCGGAGCCGGTGCACCTCGCCGAGGTGATCGACGAAGTCGCCAGGCTCATGGAGCCGCTGGCCGCGCAGCGCCGGATCCAGCTGCGGGTCGAAGCGTCGAGCCACGCGGCGGAGTACGTGCAAGCGGACCGCCAGCGCCTCAAGCAGATCCTGCTCAACCTCGTGGCGAACGCCGTCAAGTACAACCGCGAAGCCGGCGTGGCGCGCATCGTCACCGAGCTGTCCGGCAACGGTCGCCTGCGCGTCATGGTGGCGGATACCGGCTACGGCATCCCCGCCGACAAGCTTTCGCGTCTCTTCACGCCCTTCGACCGCCTCGGCCACGACTCCACCGTCGAAGGAACCGGCCTCGGTCTCGCGCTCTCGAAGCGCCTCGTCGAAGCCATGGACGGCGTGATGGGCGTCGAGACCGCCGAGGGCAGCGGCAGCACGTTCTGGATCGAGCTGCCGCGCGCGGAAAGCCAGCTCGCGGTGCTGGACAAGATCGAAGACCTCACGCCGACCTCGATGGCGGCTGTCCCGCAGGTGCTGCGACGCCGCGGCAAGATCCTGTACGTCGAAGACAATCTCTCGAACCTCGCACTCATGCAGCGGATCGTCGCGCGCAACAAGCGCATCGAGCTCATCCCGGCGATGTCCGGCGGACACGCCCTCGGCCTCGCGCGCCTGCGCCGTCCCGATCTCATCCTGCTCGACCTGCATCTCCCCGACGTCGCCGGCGAAGAAGTGCTGCGCCAGCTGCGCAGCGATCCGGTCTGCGGCGACGTGCCCGTGGTCATCCTCACCGCGGACGCGACGCCCGGCAAGGGTGACGAGCTGCTCGGCGCGGGCGCGCACGCGTTCTTCACCAAGCCGCTCGACCTCGCGCCCTTCGTCACGCTGCTCAACGACGTGCTCGAGCTCGAGGAGGCGGCGTGAGAACGTCGGACGCGCTGCACGTCGCCCGCATCCTGATCGTCGACGACGAGCAGGCGAACGTTCGCCTGCTCGAGCGTCTGCTGCTGTCCGGCGGATTCTCCGAGATGCGCGGCACCACGGACCCCGCGGACGCGCTGCGGCTGATGCACGAGTACCGCCCCGACCTCGTCCTCCTCGACCTGAACATGCCGCGCATGGACGGCTTCGAGGTGATGAAGGCGATCCGCGCCGGGTGCGCGCCGGACGAGTACCTCCCGATCCTCGTGCTGACGGCGGACATGACGCGCGCGACCAAGGAACGCGCGCTCGCGACCGGCGCGACGGACTTCATCACGAAGCCCGTGGAGCGCACCGAGGTGCTGCTGCGCACGCGCAACCTGCTGCAGTCGCGCCATCTCCACCTCGCGCTCAAGGACGAGAACAAGGCGCTGGAGGCGAAGCTCGTGTACCAGGCGTTCCACGATTCGCTCACGGGGCTCGCGAACCGCGTGCTCTTCAGCGACCGCGTGGACCACGCGCTGAAGCGCGCGGAGCGCGGCCACCGCAGCGTGCTGCTGCTGCTCGACCTCGACGACTTCAAGGCGGTGAACGACCTGCTCGGCCACGCCGAGGGCGACAACCTGCTCCAGGTGGTCTCGGAGCGCCTGATGCACGCCACGCGCGGTTGCGACACCGTGTCGCGCATCGGCGGTGACGAGTTCGCGGTGCTGCTCGACGACGTCGAGCACGTGGACGAGGCGCTGCGCGTCGTGGACCGCATCATGGAAGTCATGAAGGAGCCGGTGACGCTGCAGGGGCGCGAGGTGATCGTCGGGTGCAGCATCGGCATGGCGCACGTGAACCCCGAGAACAGCGTGGACGAAGTGCTGCGCAACGCCGACGTCGCCATGTACCGCGCGAAGGACGCGGGCAAGGGGTGCCACGCGATCTTCGAGCCGTCGATGTACGCGGCGGTGGTGGAGCGCATGGAGCGCACGGCGGACCTGCGCCACGCGGTGGACCGCGGCGAGCTGCGCGTGCTGTATCAACCCATCGTGGACCTCAGGAGCGGCAACATCACGGGCGTCGAGGCGCTCACGCGCTGGCAGCGCGGCGCGGAGCTCGCGTCGCCCGCGACGTTCATTCCGCTGGCGGAAGAGACGGGCATCATCGTTCCGATCGGACGGTGGGTGCTGATGGAGGCGTGCCGCCAGGCGCGCCGCTGGGACTTCGATTCGCAGAGCGGCAAGGGGGGCGCGGGGGGCCCGACGATGAGCGTGAACGTCTCCGCGCGCCAGCTCTACGATCCGAGCTTCACGATGGACGTCGCCGCGACGCTCGCCGAGACGGGGCTGTCGCCGGAGCGCCTGATCCTCGAGATCACGGAGACGGTGCTCGTGGGCAACGCCACGGCGGTGGAGCGGTTGCACGAGCTCAAGGCGCTCGGCGTGCGTCTCGCGATCGACGACTTCGGCACGGGCTACAGCAATCTCAGCTACCTGCAGCGCTTCCCGCTCGACATCATCAAGATCGACAAGTCGTTCGTGGCGAAGGTCGCGGAGCGCGGCGAGGCAAAGCTCGCGAGCATCATCGTCGATCTCGCGACGACGCTGAAGCTGCAGACGGTAGCGGAGGGGATCGAGCGCGCCGACCAGCGCGACCACCTCATCGCCCTCGGCTGCGCGTCGGGGCAGGGCTACCTGTTCGCCAAGCCCATCGAGGCCGACGCGATCACGGACATGCTCAAGTCCCAGCGCCAGCGCCGCCCGCTTCAAACAGCGCGCGCGTCGTAGCTTTCCTGTTGCGGTCATCCCGCGCGCAGCGCGGGATCTGCAGTTCTCGCCCATACGTCTAGCCGCGACCGCTGCCAATTCGGCATCTTTAGCTGCCGATGGCTATCCTGATCACCCTGCACGACATAGAGCCCGCCGTTCGGCTGAACGCGCTGCTCGAGCGGGAAGGGGTGCAGACCGAGATGGTCTCGCCCCTCGACGACATTCGCGGCGCGATCAAGCGGGCGCGCCCCGAGCTGCTCGTGTTCAGCGGCGAGCTCACCGACCCGCTCAACGTCTCGATCGTGCAGGAGCAGCTGTGGGGCGGCGCGCCGGCGATCGGTCTCGCCGACGTGCACGACGAGCGGCAGCTGGAGCGGCTCCGCGCGCTCGGCTACGTCGAGCTGCACGTGAAGCCGGTGGACGCGGCGGAGCTCGCGCAGGTGGTGAAGGGGATGCTCGAGCGGCGCCGCCTGCAGCGCGAGACCGGATTGATCGGCGAGAGCGAGGGGCTGCGCGAGGTGCTCGTGAAGATCGAGCAGATGGCGCCCGTCTCGAGCACCGTCCTTGTCGAGGGCGAAAGCGGAACCGGGAAGGAGCTGGTCGCGCGCGCGCTGCACCGGCTGTCGGCGCGCAAGACGAAACCGTTCATCGCCGAAAGCGTGGGCGCGCTCCCGGAAACGCTGCTGGAGAGCGAGCTGTTTGGCCACGAGAAGGGCGCGTTCACCGGCGCGGCGGAGCGGCGCATCGGACGCTTCGAGCTCGCCGACACCGGAACGCTCTTCCTCGACGAGATCGGCGAGATCCCGATGGCGACGCAGGTGAAGCTGCTGCGCGTGCTGGAGCAGCGCGAGTTTCTCCGCGTGGGAGGCACGACGCCGATCCGCGTGGACGTGCGCGTGATCGCGGCGACGAACAAGCCGCTGCGCCAACACGTGGAGGAGGGAACCTTCCGCGCGGACCTGTTCTACCGCCTGAACGTCCTGAACATCTACATCCCGCCGCTGCGCGAGCGGCGCGAGGACGTAGCGCACCTGGTGCGGCGCTTCATCTCGGACTTCTCGGTCGAGCACGACCGCGCGTTCCACGGCATCAGCGCGGACGCGATGCAGCTGCTGGTGGACTACCCGTGGCCGGGGAACGTGCGCGAGCTGCGCAATCTCGTGGAGAGCATGGTGGTGCTTTCTCATGGAAGAGAGATTGGCCCAGATGACCTGCCGCGACAGATCCGCGACGGCGGGAGCGCGCGCTGGCTGCCCGTGCCGGTGAATCCCCTCGCGCGCGCGCACGCCGCCGCGACCGCGGACGGAGGGGGACGCGAGCTGGAGTTCATCCTGCGCTCGCTGCTCGAGCTGCGCCTCCAGGTCGAGGAGCTGAAGCGCCGCATGGAGGGTGGTGGTCTGCGCGGCGAGATCAGCGACGGTTACATCGGCGAACTGCTGCCGTCCGGCGTGCGTCCTTCGTCAGAAGCGCTAGCATTGGCGCCGCGCGACGCCGCACCGCCGCCGAACGTCGTGACCATCGAGCCGGGGACGAAGATGTCCGACGTCGAGCGCCGCGTGATCGAGGCGGCGCTGAAGGAGACGCGCGGCAACCGGCGGCGCGCGGCAGAGATGCTGGGGATCGGCGAGCGGACGCTCTACCGGAAGATCAAGGAGTACAAGGTGCCCGAGGTGGAGTACACGGACTAGGTGCTAGGTCCTAGGTGCTAGGTGCTAGGTGCTAGGTGCTAGGCCTGCCGCGTCACCACGATCGCGTATTGCTTCGTCGTGATCCCGTCGGCTGTCGTGACGGACACGTTGATCGTGTTGGGGCCAACCTGCAGCGCGATCGGGGGCGAGGGCTGGCCGCTCTGCACCGTGTTCCCGTTGATCAGGATCGACGATCCGGAGGACGTCGCCGTCGCCGTGACGGTGATCGCGGACACCGCGTTGGGCACCGTCGCCGTATAGCTCGTTCTGGTCTGGGCGAAGCTCGGCGTCAGGTTGCCCACCGACAGCTCGAGCGACGTAAGCCCCGAGGGCGTCCGGACGATGCCGATGATGCCCGAGCCGCGCGTGTCGCACGCCGCGGCGCTCAGCGTGGCGACCGCGACGAGAAGGGGATAGAGCCTGCGAAGCGTCATGTCCATTTTGAGGAGCAAGTTTTGCACGCCCGCGCCTGAATGAGCGGGCTGGTCCATAGGCAACGATTAGCCCTCGCCAGTCGTCACTCAAGCGGCAAACATCTGGCCCAAGGCGCCGATACTATAAGTATCGAACGACCGGATCCCCGACGACGGAGACCGCGGTCCCACGTCGGGATTCGTGTATCCGCTACCCCGAACCCGACGATGCAGCACCCACCGAAAAACCGATTCATCCGCGGCATCCGCGACAAGCTGCTCCTCGGCTTCTCGTCGCTCGCCGTGTGCATCGTGCTGTTCGGGTCCACGGTGTATCCTCTGCGTCTCGAGCGGCAGGCGACGCGCGCGCTGGTCGCCAAGACCGACGGCATCCTCAACGCCGTGGCGCACGGCGTCAGCGCGCGCGTCGCCTCGGGAGACACGGCTGGCGTCGTCGAGGTGCTCGACGGCGTGGCCACGGACCGCGACGTTGCCTGGGTCATCCTGCGCGACACGCTGGGGCGCGTCATCACCGTCCGCGGCAGCGCCTGGCGTTCCGGCCCGGCCTCCGCAGCCCCGCGCGCCGAGCGCGAGCTGTACGTCGGCTCCGCGCCCATGGTGCACCGGCAACGTGCCCTCGGCACCGTGACGCTCGCCACCTCGCTGCGCGGGCTGCACGCCGAGGTGGAGAACGCGCGCCGCTTCGCGATGATGGTGGGGCTGGTGATCCTGGTGACGATCGTCGGCGTCGCGTACGCGGTCGGCACGCTGATCACGCGCCCGCTGCGCGACGTCTCCGAGACGGTGAAGCGGATCACGGCGGGCGACTTCTCCCTGCGCGCACGCGAGACCGGGGACGTCGAGACGACGGAGCTGGTGCGCTCGTTCAACACCATGGTGGACAGCGTCGCCACCGCGCAGGCGCAGCTGGCGGAGGCGAACCGGTCGCTGGAAGCGCGCATGCGGCAGCGCTCGGAGATGATCCAGTCGCTGCTCGACGTGGCGCCGCAGGCGATCCTCGCGGTGGACCTCGAGTGGCGGGTGACGCGCTGGAACAAGGCGGCCGAAAAGCTCTTCGGCTGGACGGCGGAGGAGGTGATCGGCCAGCCCCTGCCGTACATCCCGCCGGAGGAGCGCGAGGCGTTCGAGCAGCAGCGCATGAAGCTGCTGGCCGCGGACGAACATTCGCCGCGCGAGCTGCTGCGGATGCACAAGGACGGCACGCGCATCCCCGTGCTCCTCACGACGACGACGCTGCGCGACTCGGACCAGCACCCCGTCGGCTACCTGGCCGTCGTCACCGATCTCACCGAGCGGAACTCGCTCGAGGAGCAGCTGCGCCAGTCGCAGAAGATGGAGGCGGTGGGGCGGCTGGCGGGGGGGATCGCGCACGACTTCAACAACATCCTCACGGTGATCACCGCGACCAGCTCGCTGATGCTGGAGGAGGAGGAGCTCACGGGGAGCCTGCGCGCGGACGTCGAGGAGATCTCCACCGCGGCGCTGCGGGCGGCGGCGCTGACGAAGCAGCTGCTGTCGTTCTCGCGCAACCAGGTGGTGAACCTCCAGCCGCTGTCGCTCAACGACGTGCTGCGGGGCATGCGCCCGATGCTGCGCCGGCTGCTGCCGTCGAACATCGAGCTCGAGGTGGCGGAAGCGCAGCGGCTGCACGCGATCAACGCGGACCCGATGCAGATGGAGCAGGCGGTCATGAACCTGGTGGTGAACGCGCGGGACGCGATGCCGGAGGGCGGGCGGCTCACGATCGCCACCGGCAACGCCACGCTGGACGACGCGTACGCGCGCGAGCACCTGAACGTCACCCCGGGCGAGTACACCGTGCTGACGGTGACGGACACCGGCATCGGCATGAGCCGCGAGCTGATGAGCCGGATCTTCGAGCCGTTCTTCACGACGAAACCCGTCGGCAAGGGGACCGGGCTCGGCCTCGCCACCACGTACGCCATCGTCGAGCGACTCGGCGGGCACATCATCGTGGAGAGCAGCCCGGGGAAGGGGGCGACGTTCCGCGTCCACCTGCCGCGGTTCGCAGAGGGCGAGGACGAGCTGTTCACGTCCGGCGAGGAGAGCGCCGCCGACGTGAGCGGCCGCGAGACGGTGCTGCTGGTCGAGGACGAGCTGCCGGTGCGCGTGGCGCTGCGGCGGACGCTGGGGCGGCTGGGGTACTCTGTGCTGGAGGCGGCGGACGCCGAGGGCGGGCTGGCGATGGTGCGGGAGCACGGGGTGCGCATCGACGTGGTGGTCACCGACGTGATGATGCCGGGGATGAACGGGCGGGCGCTGGCGGACCAGCTGCTCGGGCTGTATCCGGAGCTACGGGTCGTGTTCATCTCCGGGTACGCGGACGAGGGGGTGCGGGAGCGCGGCCTGGTGGACCGGACGCATGCATTCCTGCAGAAGCCGTTCACCGGCGAGGAGCTGGCGCGGACGATCCGGGCGCTGCTGGATCCCGCGGCCAGGGCCGCTTAGCCCGGAAAAGGCAGGCACTTTCTTACAAGATTTTCATTTTCGACGTGACGCGGCGCACGGATATCCGTCAATCATTTGTTCACGGGGAAGGCGTGACGGCTGCAGCGGTTAGCCGGGCGAAGGGGGGTGTGGGATGGCCCGACTTGCCGGCGGTCGCGATTCGCGGTAATGTAGGCGACCGCGAGATCGAGACAGGTTTCGCCGCAGCGCAGGTCGACGCCGACCCGAGTTCCAACCGTCGGGCGTTTTCAGACCGCGCCCTCCCACAAAAAAGAAATACTACCGGGAGCCCGGGCTTGTCCCTCCCTGCCAATTCGCCGGCGTCGAGCGAGTCCTCGATCGCTGGTATCGTATTGCCCATAAAGCGCGCGGAAGAGCTGCTCGGCACGTTGCCGGGGGTGGTGAGCGCGCGGATCGTCGCCGGCCCCAGCGGTGCGGTGGACGAGATCCATCTGCTCACGAGCGACGAGGTGGGCCCGAAGCAGACCGTGCGGAACGTGGAGAGCGCGCTGCTGGCGCACCTGGGGATGCGGGTGAGCCACAAGAAGATCAGCGTGGCGACGACCACGGAGCCGTCGATGCGGAAGTCGGCGGAGCTGCCGGTGCCGACGATCGGGATCGTGCCGCAGAAGTCCGCACCGGCCCACGCGCCCGCGCCTGCGCCCGCGCCTGCGCCGCACGCGGTGACGCCGCCGGCGCAGCTGGAGGACCAGGGCCGGCGCCGGCTGCTGTTCGAGGACGTGGAGGTGAAGCGCTCGCGCACGCGCGGCGTGGCGGTGAAGGTGACGCTGCGGAAGGGTGACGAGACGCTGGTGGGCGAGGCGGAGGGGATGGAGAACGAGCGGCAGCGGATCGAGCTGGCCGCGCGCGCCGCTCTGGCCGCGATGACGCACGCCGAGGGCGAGACGCGGTCGCTGGCGCTCGAAGGGTGCCGGCACATAGACGCCTTCGATCGGCACTTTGTGTTCGTCGGCGTGACGGCGCGTGTGGGGCGCGACACAGCGCTTCTCACAGGAAGCGCCGAGGTTAAGGAGAGCGCGGAACAGAGCGCTGTTCTGGCCGTCCTCGCGGCGACGAATCGCTGGGTGGAGTACCCGAAATAGGTCACTCGCGGGTCATTCCGAGGCGCTGGTTGTCATCCCGAGCGCCTGGTCGTCATCCTGAGCGCAGCGAAGGATCTGCAGTTTCGAACTGAATAACGGCCGCAATCAGGCCGATAACTATAGAAGTGAAAGTCTTACCTGAAGTGCCTGCAATGGCTACGACGGTGTAGCAGAACTTCCCACCTTTAAGCAGAGCACACTCAACCTAGAGACCCCCAAAAAAGGATAGGCCCCCTCCCTCATGAGCGAATATGAGCGGAGAGGAACCCACCTGTAGTTGAGCGGAGCCCACCGTAGCGGGAGCACGCGAAAGCGTGACTTCGTGAAGGGAGGTGAGGCGAATGCCCAGCTTCTTCGAGATCATTCTCGAGATCTGCTGTCGTACCGGGTTCGTCACGATTAATTAGTCGAGGCTGGGGGTCATCCTTCGCTTTATATGAATCGGCGCGCAACAGTATACACGATAGGTGTGACGCTATTGGCGTTTCTATGCGTCAGCGTTGCTTTTGTGACGCAATCGACGCCTACGGGAAACGCGACCGCGACCGTCCTTGTTCTCAGCGGATTCACGTTGGTCGCCGAATTACTGGGATTCCTGCTTCCGAACGCCGCTGTCGGATCCGTCGGATTCATCGCCAATCTTGCCTGCGTTCTAATTGTACCATCGTGGGTTACGATTGCCGCAGCGATGGTCGTCCGCCTCGTCAGCGAGGTGTGCCTCCGCCGAACAATTCGAAAAGCAATCTTTAATATTGCTTTATTTGGCGTCACGATTGGAGCTGCTGTGCTGGCGTTCTGGCTCTTCCGCGGACACAGCTTGGCGGATTACGCCGGCGGACGCCTCGTCAGCGCCACATCCGCCCTCGGACTTCCGTTTCTCATCGCCTATGTGATGGCTTTTGCCGTCAACTTCACGCTGGCTATCGGCTATATCGCTGCGAACGCTCAAAGGAAGTTTGCGGAAGTGTGGCGTGAGACATTCCGCTCCACGATTGGTCTCGATCTCATGGCGAGCCCTCTCGTGTTCCTTTTTGCATGGGTCTATATCAAGTTCGGCCCATTTGCAGCAGCAGCTCTTTGGATTCCGCTGCTTGGCTTTCGGCAGCTACATAAAACAATTCTGGAGCTCGAGCGCAACAACAGTGAGTTGCTTGAGCTGATGGTAAAGTCGATGGAGGCCCGCGATCCGTACACATCTGGTCATTCGCGTCGCGTACAGCAATTCTCGATTGCAATTGCCCAAGGTCTCGCTCTGCCCGCGGCGGAGATCGACAAGGTCAGCCGCGCCGCGCTGCTCCACGACGTCGGTAAGATTTACGAGAAGTATGCTCCAATTCTTCGCAAGCCAGGAAAGTTGACTACGGAAGAATGGGCGACAATGCAGCAGCATCCGGCTGATGGAGCGGCGCTCGTGTCAACAATGTCACGCCTACATGACGTTGTCGCGGCGATCAAGCACCATCACGAACGCTGGGATGGGACGGGCTATCCGGATGGTCTTGCCGGCGAAACAATTCCGCGCATTTCTCGGATCATAACGTTCGCGGACACGATTGACGCAATGACGTCAGCCCGGCCGTATCGAGGAACGTTGTCAGAGCATGAGGTGCGCGCCGAGATAGTTCGATGCCGGGGCACACAATTCGACCCCGCGATCGCAGACAAGATTCTATCTGCGCCGATTTGGAAGCAACTCTTTGCGTCGATCTCCGAGATGCACGAAACGAATGGCGTAAAGACTCCGCTTGCCCTTGTGTCACCTGCACGCCGTACGGTGGGTACGTAACGAAACCAAGGCATTGGTAGCGGCACGAGCCACGCACGAGAAGGCGTTTCTAGATCATTTCTCCGACGGTTGCCCACGCTCAAAGCCAGGGTCGCAACCCGCAAACATGGTCGGCGCGATCGGGCAGACGCTCGATCTTATCGACGGTGATCAGTGCATCGTCTAGCGTATGTAAGGATATCTGCATGCCGGTGGACCGCGCTCAAACGCCGTCTGAGGAGGCAACACCAAGTCCGCAGACATCGGCCTTTGGCGGTCTACGACTGGCCCGTCGATGGCGCGTTGTAACGTCGAAACACACTCGTGATCGGCGATATAGCCGTTAAGGCTCGGCCAAATCGGGTACCGCGTGCGTCGTGAAGCGTTGAGATATTCCCGCAGCGTTACGATCGCCCTGTCGCGCATGTCGCAAATCCAATACGCTTGTACGAGTCCAGCTACCAAAATGTCATGGCCATAGCTGCCGACTCCCGTTACATGCATTTGCTCCAGGGCGTCTAAGTCGACAAGCTCCGGTCTTAGAGTGTTCTCGAGCGCGCCAACCAGTACGTCCAGCGCAAGGATCGATCGCGTCGCCTGTGGAAGATGCGAGTGCACGCGTAGCTGGTCGAGGTAGCGACGAGCGCTGCTCGCATTTCGCTCGCACAGCGACAAAAAGACGCCGTTTAGCAATACAAACCCTATGCAAGGTGCCTCGCCCGTGCGAATCATGCGCTCGACGGAATCGTGAGCATCGCGAGCCTTGCTAAGTTCGCCGATACTTAGATGCGTGTCGACGAGACCGCAATAATTCTCAACGCGACCAAGCGGGCTGGCGAGTCGTTCATTCACTCTGAGGCCTTCATGAAGCAACTCAACGGCCTGAGTCGCGGCGCCCGATTCTAGGTATGCGAGCGCAGCATTTCGATGAACGTAGGATATCGTATGGACATCCATCTTATCGACGCTTTGCAATAGCTCCTCAGCGTAAATCCGTGCGTGATCGACGTTCCCAAACGTGACGTGATAGAGCATCTGTATGTAGAGCCACTGCGAGCCCGTTGCGGCGTTTCCGAGCGCCGCGGTCGCTGTTCGCATGAAGTCGATGGCATCATCGGATGCGAGATACGTCGCCGCGATAACCAAGTAGCCACGCAGTGCGTCGATGCGCAGGTGTGCTGGCTGGCTGGCATCCAAGACCCACTCGCGCAACGTGGGACGAAGATGCCGCGATTCCGCTTCGGTCATGCGCACCGCTGCCATCTCAGCCAGGTGTGCGGGATGACGCTTAGGTATCGCTAATCCGTCTCTGCGCAGCATTTCCCGCAAGCGCGCGACATTACGAAGTACGCCCTGCGGATCAGTGGCAACTTGAGCGAGCCGAATTGTCCGCTCAATCAGCTCCCGACTGCATGTTCGCGAGGTCATCTGCGCGCGCTCTAGCGCGGCGTACGCCAGACGAGGCTGTCCGATTTCCTCTACTAAGTCCGCGTAGCGCTCGAAGGTCTGAGTAGCACGGTCGAGGTTCGCCGCAAACTGCCAGGCCTCGGCTGCTGCCCACAGCAAGTCCTCCCGTCGATGACGCATTCCTTCCTCTTCCAGTACCGCAGCGACGCCTTCGCCGATAGCAGATCGAATCGGATCGGCGCAGTCTTCCAGCACAGCGGCCGAAATGAGGTCGTGTGCAACTCGCACCGCGTCCCCCTCGCCAGCGATGAGACCACGACGTACGAGATCCTGAATCGCAAGGAGGTATTCATGCCGCTGCGCGCCGCTCGCTGCCCGTAAGCGCGTATTCGTCGCGTGCTTTCCCAGCACCGCCGCACATCGCAGCAGTAACAACGCGACGGGAGAGAGGACACGTACTCTCTGCCGAAGCAACTCCGATAGGGAACTCCGGGCGTCCGGAGCTTCGCCGCGCACGTGCAGGTGCTCCGCAATGGTACCCAAGAACAGTGGGTTGCCTGCCGCGAGGCTCAGGCACTGGGTCCGAGTGGATTCCTCGATGCCAGGATCGGATCCAGTAAGCGTGTCAAACAATACCATCGACGCCGGCGATCCCAGGGGTTCCAACTCTCGCACAAAGAGATTCTGCGTGACGCTCAGATGCTCTAGTGCACGCGAGCGCGGTCTCGCGGTAATGATGAACTGCACGGGAGCTTCGAAGTGTGCAGCTGCAAAATGCAGGAACTTGATGGAGTCCTCGTCAGCCCAGTGCACATCCTCGACGATAAGCACCGTTGCGGTCTCCGCACCGACTACCGCGATGAGCTCACCCAGCGCCTCGCTGACTCGCCCGAGCCCAAAATCCAGATCACTGACTTCTGCCTGCTTTGGCACCGGCTGCACACCCACGAACTGGCGGAGCAACGCCAGTGATTCCGGGGATATTCCGAGCGCGCCTCGCAGCCCGAGCAGGTGATGTGTGAGGTCCCTGACGAGTCCAAGCGGCCTCACCTCGTCTCCGGGCTGGCATTGCAGAACGTCTGTCGCGGTTGCCTTCAAACGCAGACTCGCCAGAAACTCCTGAATGAGTCTCGTCTTGCCGACGCCCGCTTCACCCCACAGAAACGTTACTGTGAATACGCCGCGGCGGGCGCGATCGAATTGATTCTGGAGCCATAGGAATTCCTGCTCTCGTCCGATGAGTGGACGCCGTCCGCCGCGATCATCGTTGAAGTGTTCGCTGATGCGGTGCCGAAGGATATCGGCTGGCACCCTCAAGGGAGCGCGTGTAGCGCCGACTTCCGACAGGTACGTCTGCAGAAGTTGCAGGGCTTGGGATTTTTGGCCCGATAGCGCCAGCGCCTCGGCTCGTGCGAGCGTCGCTTCTTCGTTGAGCGGGTCGAGCTGTAAGAGACACGAGGCCACGGACTCCAGCAGCGCCGCATTGCCTGCTAGACGGGCGCGTTCAAGCGCGCGCAGCAACGACACACGCACGCGCGATACTGCGCCGTCACGAAATCCGTCCAGCCATCGAGCATAGGTATCCGAGACGGTAGGGACGTAATTCGGCAAAACGCCCGCGGAAGCACGAGTGAGATTCGTACTTTCGTCGAGACCGAAGCCGTCCAAATCGTCACCGACTAAGGAAGTATCCAGGCCGACGCTCGATGCGTCGATCTCGAGGGGCGCGCCGACGTGCCTCAGTTTGTACAGGAGTTGGCGCAGCGACTGCGCCCCGCTTCGCTCGTCCTTCTCGGGAAACAGCAGCTCCTGCAACGCGGCCCGAGGCACTCGGCGCCCACGCTCGACCCCC
>Ga0081539_10001239_pt1 | contig 45441 bp, 44 predicted proteins | sample TabmetS4T2R2_FD_71023 | JGI IMG/M metagenome (GOLD analysis project Ga0081539, IMG submission 71023) | Tabebuia heterophylla rhizosphere microbial communities from the University of Puerto Rico - S4T2R2 | ecosystem: Host-associated > Plants > Roots > Rhizosphere ... | reverse complement strand
CCCTCAAGAGAAAAATTGTTTGCGCCTTTCAAAAACATGCCGGGATAATCGAGCAAATCAGATTCTGTTATTGCGATTTTTATGCTGTTAACAGATGTGACAAGTGCAGGTGAAAACATAATATCTTTTTCAGAAAGACTATCAAGCGATTTGTATTGATAGGGCTCTTCAAAACTTGTGTGATAAATATCAAGACCTTCTCTTTTTGTTATGAGAGGGGTATATACGTGAGCCCCTTTTGCAAATTGAAAAATCGCTGTTTCATTTTTTATTGTGATTGAATCTTTGAAGTGTGAAATAATTCTGTAAGCAACGCCATCATTGTATGCACGAAATACAACCACAAAATTTTGTTTGAATTGAATGAGCAGTTCATGATAAACATCAGGAATATTTTTTCTTTGATAGTGGACAGGAGAGGAGATTAGAGTATTTACAAAGTGTTTTTTTGAAGATTGAATGGAAAGATTATCGGAAAGCTTTTTACCGTTGTATAATTCCATGTCAATTGTTGATGATCCAAGAATTTGGTTACCATCAATAGCTATGTTGTAAGTGAGAAATTTATTTGTGTTGATTGTAACGCGGATTGATTTATCCGGAGAAAAAAGTTGTAATGAATCTGCTGCGCGACTATTTGTGAAACCAAGGAAAGAAAAAATTATAGGCAAAAAATTTTTCATAAGCTGTTGAGTTATGTGTTGAATGAATTGCAGAACGTACAAGAGTGCGACGCAACCGAAGTTCAATAGTAGTAATTCAGTTTGGCTCAAAAAAATTTAATATTAAACAAACTGTAGTCTTAAACTTTTAAATAAAATATCTACGACCTTTACGCACTTATGCGTGTAGTTATTACAGCAGCCACTGTAGGCGAATGGATGCCATGTTTTCTCAATATTGATACGCTTTATACAAGCGAAAGTCAGCGATTAAAAATTACATTTCATCAAGGTGGGGTTGGAATGCTTGCTAACGCGGTATCGCTTACCCGGCTTATATTTGAAGAAAAGCCAGACCTTATTATGCAAGTTGGTATTGCGGGCTGTTTTGATTCTAAAGTAAGTTTAGGAAAAGTTGTTGCCGTGAGTGAAGAAATTCTTGGCGATATGGGCGTGCAGGAGGATGGAAAATGGAAAGATATTTTTGATTTAAAATTGGAAAAAACTTCGTATCCGCCTTATGAAAAAAGAAGATTACCCAATCATTGCATTGAAAAATATAATCTGCTTAAGCTTCCCGAAGTTACCGCCATTACAATCAATGAGATTACAACAAATGAAGAACGCATTCAGCAACTCATAAAAAAATATGACCCTGTTCTCGAAACGATGGAAGGTGCTGCATTGCATTTTGTTTGTCGCGAAATGAATATCCCTTTTCTGCAGTTACGTGCTGTAAGTAATTACATAGGCGAACGCAATAAAGAAAACTGGAAAATAAAAGAGGCAATTGATAATTTAAACCAAACACTATTGAAGTATGTTGATAAGTTGTATAGGGTGGCATGATGAGTAGTGAGTAGGGAGTAAAATTCCTGCAACATGTAATTTGTAACCTGCAACATAATAACAATCGACAAATGAAACTAACTCTTGGCTTTTCTCCTTGTCCCAACGATACTTTTATTTTTGATGCACTTGTAAATAAAAAACTTGACACAAAAGATTTACAGTTCGATGTCGTAATGGAAGATGTGCAAACACTCAATGTGTTGGCATTACAGGGTAAGCTTGATGTTTCAAAAATAAGTTATGGCGTATTGCCACTTGTGTTAAATAATTATATTTTATTGAACAGTGGTGGCGCTTTAGGCAAAGGAGTTGGCCCATTGCTGATAACGAACAATGAATCAAAAATTTCTGAAGAAGAAGTGAATGATGTAACAATTGCAATTCCGGGAGAGAATACTACTGCCCATATATTGTTCACACTTGCTTTTCCGAATGCAAAGAAAAAAGTATTTAAAGTGTTTAATGAAATTGAAGATGCAGTTTTAAATAAAGAAGTTGATGCAGGAGTTATCATTCATGAAAACCGTTTTACATATCATCTAAAGGGCTTACATAAGTTAATAGACTTGGGAGAATATTGGGAGCATACAACAGGTGCTCCTGTTCCTTTGGGTGGCATTGTTGTTAAAAGAAGCTTTGATGTAAACATCATTTTCAAACTTGATAAATTGATTAGAGCAAGCGTGGAATATGCATATCAGCATCATCATGCTGAATTAAGTGATTATGTAAAGCAACATGCACAAGAAATGAGCGAAGATGTAATGCGCAGCCACATTGACTTGTATGTAAATAATTTTTCTCTTGGTTTAAACAATGAAGGCAGAGGTGCTGTACAGAAATTAGTAGAGATTTATCAGCAATTGTATCCCCACATTTTTATAGATAAACATCAAATTTTTATTAACGAAATGATTACAATGTAGAATTGTGTGTAAAAAATACCACAATAAAAAACGGTTTCTAACACACCATATCTTTATTTGTCTTGCTGCTAAAAATAATATCACCGTCCTTTATGGAAGACGGTGATACTACGTGGTGTTTTTAACAGGTTTTAAAAAGCTTTACCCGAGTGATTTAAGCCATCGTACTAATTCATCGCGTGTTTTGCCCGTTTTCTCCTGTAATCTTCCTACCAATTCGTCATCTTTACCTTCTTCATACTTTAGATCATCATCGGTAAGGTTAGCATAGGACTGTTTTACTTTCCCTTTTATCTCATTCCATTTTCCTTTTAATTCAAGTTTGTCCATTGTGGTATAATTTCATAGGTTAACAACTTAAGTTCAATCTATTTGTTATAGTTCTATAATCATGCCAAAATATTTTTGTATTACAGGCAAAGTTTTTGGTTAGCTTTTTGCTTAAAGGCGTATGAACAAAATAATTTTCATTAAAACCAAATCATTATGAAAATCTGTCTTGTTGGCAGCTATCCACCCCGAAAATGTGGAATAGCAACATTCTCCAGAAATTTATTATCGTCGTTAAAACAGGATGAGAAATTTGAGACTTTCGTTGTAGCATTAAATGATGATGGGTGTTATGAATATTCTGGTGAAGTTCCCTTTGTTATAAATCAAAGTGTTTATAACGATTATGCAAAGGCAGCCGATTACATAAATGAAAATGCCGACATGTGCATTCTTCAACACGAATATGGCATCTTTGGCGGCGAACATGGGGTATATGTTCTTTCATTACTTAATAAATTAAGGATACCAGTTGTTGTAACTCTACACACTATTTTAAAAGAACCTTCATTCTTGCAAAAAATTATTTTACAGCAAATAGCAGCGAAGTCAGAAAAAGTTATAGTAATGAGCAGGCTTGCTGTAAAATTTCTCAAAACGATTTATCATATTCCTGAAGAAAAAATTGCCTTTATTGAGCATGGTGTTCCTCATGCTGAAAAAGTGTCAGCAACAAAGAAAGAACTGCTGCCTTTCAGCGATAAGAAAATATTGTTCACATTTGGATTGCTAAGCCGTGGCAAAGGCATAGAAACAGTTATTGAAGCTTTGCCCAAAGTAGTGAAAAATCATCCTGATGTGGTGTATGTCTTTCTTGGCAAAACACATCCTGCAGTAGCAAAGCACAGTGGCGAAGAATATAGAAATTATTTAAAGCGGCTTGCTAACGAGCTGAATGTTGATGAGCATGTATATTTTATTGACAAGTTTGTTACCGATGAAGAATTGCTGGGTTATTTAAAATCAATTGATGTTTATATAACGCCTTATCTGAATGAAGCGCAAATTACCAGCGGTACTTTGTCGTATGCAATCGGTGCCGGCACTGTGGTAGTATCAACACCTTATTGGCATGCGCAAGAATTATTATCAAATGGTCGCGGAAGATTATTCCCGTTCAAAGATTCGGAAGCATTAAGCGAAATTTTAAATGAATTGCTTGATGATGAATCGCAAATGGAAAGCATTCGCAGCAAGGCATTTCAGTACGGGCAACATTTGAAGTGGCCGCTCATTGGTGCACGATATCTTGCTCTTGCTGAAGAGGCTGTTGAAAAATATGAAGAAACAGCTCTCGCTGAAATATTAAATGCTGAAAATGAAATTCCACCTTTCTCGCTTGAACATCTAAAAAGGTTAACTGATTCAACCGGAATTATACAACATGCTGCGTATGGAATTCCTAACTGGAAAGAAGGCTATTGTCTCGATGATAATGCACGAGCATTGCTGACAGTGCTAATGGCGTATCGTCAATTCAAGAGTTCCGATGCCTTGCAGTTAATGCCTGTATATTTGAGTTATATTCATTACATGCAAAGAGAAGATGGAAAGTTTAGGAATTTCCTTCATTTCAACCGTAACTATCTTGATAAGGTTGGTTCAGAAGATTCGTTTGGAAGAGCTGTTTGGGCGCTTGGTTATCTAATTCGATATTCGCCAAATAATTCCTACAAAGAGTTTGCACTTAATTTGTTTAACCGTTCTTTCAAGCAGTTTACAAGGCTGCGTTACCTGCGTGGTATTGCCAATACGATGATTGGTATAAGCCATTATCTAAAAGCGTATCCCAACGATGAAGGTATGCTGCAGGTATTAATGCAGTTGACAAAGAAGCTTGTAATTGCATATCATCAAAACAGTTCGAAGAGATGGAATTGGTTTGAAAAACAAATGACATACGACAATGCCATTCTTCCTCTTGCTTTACTGCATAGTTGTGAAATTACCAATAACGCGTATGTAAGAGATGTTGCGATGGAAACACTTGGTTTTCTTGAAAAGAAAACGTTGTATAAAGAACATTTTATTCCCATTGGTAACCGTGGCTGGCATACTGAAGACAGCGATGTTGCTGTGTTTGACCAGCAGGCAATTGATGTAATGGCAATGATATTTATGTACCAGCAAGCGTTCTTTATTACAAAAGAGCCGCAGTACTTAAAGAACATTCATATATGTTTCTCATGGTTCCTTGGTAAGAACGAATTGCATGTGCCTTTGTACGATACTGAAACGCATGGATGCTGTGATGGATTAAACTTCGATGGCATCAATCGCAATCAGGGAGCAGAAAGCACGCTTGCATATCTTACTTCGTACCTGTTGGTTTTAAAAACAAAAGAACTGCAGTACGAGCTTGAAAAGCAGGATATGAATAAAGTGAAGAAAATTGAATCTGTTGCTGTATAAAATTTGTGTAAGTAAAATAAACTTTCAATTAATGGTTGTCCCGGAGATTTTTTCGGGACAACTTTTTTGATAGCAGAAATTCGAAACATAATGTTTGTGAAAGGTGAATTGCTATATCGAACGTGATATTTTTTATGAGACAAGCAGTGGTATTTCATAGCATCGTCCCTTGCGTCGCACTACTTTCATCTTTTGTGCAAATGGCATCTTTAGGTTTCATATCGCGGGTTACATCTTTTACAAAACATGTTACCAAAATAAAGCGCATAAAAAAAGACAATACACTTTATGAAGATTGCAATGCTTGCGCCGGTTGCATGGCGCACTCCGCCACGACACTATGGGCCGTGGGAGCAGATTACCTATAACATTACGGAGGGGCTTGTTACACGAGGAATGGATGTTACACTTTTTGCAACGAAAGATTCTTTTACCACGGGCAAGCTCGATGGGATTATCGAAAAAGGATATGAAGAAGACAGAACGCAGATTGCAAAGGTGCTGGAGTGCATGCATATAAGTTATGTAATGGAGCAAGCACACAAATTTGATTTGCTGCACAACCATTTTGATTTTTTGCCTTTGAGTTACACACGGCTTATTAAAACGCCGGTAATAACAACAATCCATGGTTTTTCATCGCCGAAAATTATTCCTGTTTATGAACGATACAACGATATTGGTTACTACATTTCGATAAGCAATGCAGACAGAGCCCCTTCGTTAAAATACCTTGCAACCATTTATCATGGTGTGCAACAAAAAGAATTTGAATTTATAGAAACGCCAAAAGATTACTTGCTTTTTTTTGGACGAATACATCCTGATAAAGGAGCACATGATGCGATTAAAATTGCGCAGGAAACAAAGAAGAAACTCATCATAGCGGGAATTATTCAAGACGAAAATTATTTCAAAGAAAGAGTAGAACCTTTTACAGATGGCGAACAAATTATTTTTGTTGGAGCAGCCGGGCCTGAAAAACGAAAAGAGTTATTAGGGAATGCCATTGCCTTGCTGCATCCGATTTATTTCAACGAACCTTTTGGTTTAAGCGTTGTAGAGAGTATGTTTTGCGGCACACCTGTAATTGCATACAATCGTGGCTCCATGCCAGAATTGATTGAGAATAATCTTTCCGGTTTGCTTGTAAACAATTTGCAGGAGGCAATTGATGCCATATCCGCAGTTGAGTTTATCAACCGGAGAAAGTGCTATGAATACGGCATTGCAAAATTCAGCATGGATACAATGATTGATAACTATATTAAAGCATACGAAACAATTTTGAGTAAATAATTTTTTAACCCAGCTAAATGTCTCTTATGGTAATTCTTCATATTGAACATCCTCTTCCCCAACTATGAAGGTTGTAAAAAAGCTTTTGACAGCGACCCCAATTGACGGAAGAATCCGGTGTAACTGATACAGAATTATCTCTCAATTGATGACCGTTACTGTGTTATTATTGATTGGAGTTTGAATTGCTCTATAAATACGAAAGCATCTGAAAGGAGGACCAGATGCTTTCATAGGTTTATAACGGATATTGAATGCAAATACATCGTATTACCCATACAGTACATTCGCAAACCCTGTACCAACAAGGCATTTGAAAGTTTCTTTTTTAATGAAAAGTCTTATCATGCACACCGCACATCACTTCGTTTATACTTTTTTTCAAAGCTTCAAAGCCGGTTGGTTTAATAAGATAAAACGACGCACCTAACTTATAAAATTCTTCTATCTGTTGCGGATCTTTTAATGTACTGTAAATAACAACGGGAATCTCACGGTACTGCGTATTATTTTTCAACTTAATTAAAAGTTGCAAGCCACTTAAGCGTGGTAAGTTCACATCAAGAAAAATGTAATCGGGTTTTTGCGATGCTTTATCTAAAAATTCAAATGCATCATTTGGAGTGTAGGTATAATTGCAATCAATCTCTCCAATCTCTGCCACCGCTTCGCAAAACAATTCCACATCATCCGGGTCATCGTCTATAAGTAAAATGCTCTTATGCATTACCAAGGTTTAAAGAAACTGCCCACAAAATTTAAACCAACAATGCCAATAAGTAAAATTTTGTATGTGCAAATTGGTAAGAGAAATATTTTAGTTTATGCGGTTGTTTCCTCTCAACCTGATTGTAATGAAACGCAGACGGGAAAAGGGTTTTGGCAGGTGAGAAATTTTGGAGGAAGAAATGAAAGAGCCGAAAAAAATTCAAGAAATTTCTTTTGGCATTTGTTTTTATTCAACTTAATGTGTGTAACTTGCTGTACAGTTTTTCGTTTCGTTAACCGGACATTTCAAATGAAGCTTCAATATCCTCAATAAAATTTTGTCCGAGCATTTTCCCGCATTACATAGTGTTTTTAAATTTTACTTTGTATGAAAAGAGAATATCTGCAAACTATTGTAGGCATGCTTCAATCACAACTTAAAGAGGAGCATGAAAATTATACAAGAGCCTTGGATGCCCGCAGAAAATTGGGCGAAATAAGAGAGATTCATCAGCGAATAAAATCCCTTGAGGATAGCTTGTATTTCATTGAGCATTCGCAACAAATTTATTCATCTTCAAGAACTGAACGAGAGTAAAACCGTCTATTCCGCTAAAGAGAGAATAAAGAAGATCATTAATGTTTCGGCATACATACTTTAAACATGAAACAAATATCTCATCGCTAAATCCTCTACACTATAAGAAAATAAAACCCGTTACCCTTTGAGAATAGAGTTGTTCCGCTTTGGCGGAACAACTCTTATAAACAAAAAATAACAAATGAAAAAATATATTCTGCTTATTGATGACGATCCTGATCAATTGGGGGGAGATTTTTGCAAAGGGAAAAAACAATTGAATGTTGTTCCGCTAAGTTCCGGCGTATATTCTGCTGTGATAAACCCATCATGAATGTCCATCACCTTTTTACAAATAGCAAGTCCAATTCCTGACCCTTTATATTTTCCTCTTTCATGCGCTATATAAAACATCTGAAATATTTTTTCGAGATGAATTTTTTCAACGCCAATTCCGTTATCGGTAACAGAAATTACATGATAGGCCGTTGTTGGATCTGCATCTGCATGATTAATGTTCATTCCTGTTGCCTGTGAATATTTTATTTGTATAACAGCTTTTCCTTTTTCTTTTCTGAATTTAATGGCGTTATCAAGTAAGTGATAGAACAGTAGCAATAATAAATTGGAATAGCCCTTTATTTGTGGCAATTTCTCAAACCGTATACTCGCATCTGTTTCTTCAATTCTGCGATTAAGCTTTTGCAAAGCTGTTTTCAAAATATCATTCAAATTAACTGTAGCAATTTCCGCTTCCGCCGGGTGTATTTGTGTATAAGAAAGAATATCATCAGTAAGCAGTTTTAGTTTTTGAATAGCAGATTGCGCTCTTCTTACGTTTGCTTTACCTGCATTGCTAAAGCTGCGTGCGTCGTTGGTGGCAACAAATTCAAGCAATGTATAAAGATGTTTCAGTGTTTCTTTATAATCGCTTGCTGCAACACTGCTAAATGTTCTTAACTCGGAGTTTGCCGTTTCCAGTTCACGATTTTTTGTGGAAAGTTCTTTATTAAGCCCTGTAATTTTCTCCTCCGCAATTTTTTGTTCTGTAATGTTCTGAATGATGTTTAATATATGAGTAACCTTGCCTGAATCATCCCGCTGAAAAACAACGCCTCTTACTTTAAACCATAGCCAGTTGCTCTTAAAATTTTTTGCACGGTAGTCTGCTGTAATTATTTCATCATCACCTGCTGTTGAAAGACTGTTGAAATAATTATCAAGGGCTGTACGATCATCTTCATAAATTATTTCTCTCAATTCTTCGCCCGACAACTTGCTCATCATTTCAATGTCAAAACCCTGCAATTTGAAAGTTTCTTTATTAACGTAGGTAAATTTTCTGGATGGAAATTCCATTACGCTAATCATATCGGGAACAGTTTCCGTAATCTGCGATATGAAATGTGCCTGCTCTTTTATTTCCTGTTCTGATTTTTTATTTTCACTAACATCTTCCTGCATTATCATTACACCATCGCCAAATTTGTTGATGGTATAATGAAACCATTTTTGCATTCTATCTTCGGAAGGATGATGAATAAACTTTTCTGTAATGCGGGAGCTTACAACATTTATCAGTTTTTCAAAAAAGAAAGGTCTATCTGCGTTGTAGAAAAAAGAAGAAAATTTTTTGCCCGTAATTTTTTTACCAAAATAATTTTCAGCAGCGCCATTGGCAAACATGCAGATAAAATCGGTAATTTCATTTTGTTCGCTGCGCAAAGCCTTGAGCACCTGAACACCATTGGGCATAGCATCAAGTACACTGCGAAATAGCTTATTATCTACAACCGTTTGAAGTTCTTCAATAGTAACAGATGACAATATTTCTAAATTCATATTCACACGTTACCGTTCGTGGTTATTTAAAATAATTTTCAGCCAGCTTTTGCAGAATTCAAGTGTGAAAAGTTGAAATATTATTTGCAAATTATTTTATCAGGGTATAGGTACAGGATACGATTTTTCAAAATAAAGCATGAATTGAAAACTCTGTCGAAGCTAATGATGAAAATTATATACTATCCGGTGTTTGAGCGGTAGCGTGTAAATATAGGCAAAGGGTAACAGATAACGGCTTTTATTTTAAAATCAATTGGATATAAGGAGTATTGCTTTGTAATTATTAGCAGTTATTCGGTGTCTTCTGTTGTATCGTTGACTAAGGGAGGAAAGAGCATTATTTAAAAGAGCACTTTTTATAAAAAAATTTTTAACAATTTTTGGTTTTTTAAAATACTTTTTTCCTAATTTACGCTCTCTACCTTTAAGCGTTACCATTTGCTTAAAGTGCTTTCTACACACGCTTTACACAATTACTTCCAATTACATTTTTTCAAAAATTTGCCTGCTATGAGAACAAGATATTTTCACGCATTATCAGAACTTGAATTGCGTTTAAAACAAGAACAGGAAAACTATGTTGAATGCCTTAATGCACATAAAGAATTTTGGCAGTTGAAAAAAATAAAACAACGAATAAGGTCGTTGCGAAACCTGTTACAGTCTATGGAAAACGAAAAGTAGTTACTTACCTCAATTATAAACCCGTTTTTAATCCGGACTACTATTTTTAACCCTAAACCATTTTAATTTTAAGGTCCTTCACGCGCTATTTACAAAGACAAGGCTTTCTTAATCATTTTATTCATAATTTCAATGCAGGTACGGTTGTGTTTTTGATTCCTTCGCATGGTGTCTTTAAAACAGAAAGCAGTAACCCCCAACGTCCTGCTTTTATAAGCAGGATGTTTTTCTGTCTTTCTTTTTGTGAGTTCACCGGCTAAATAGAACTTCATTATTTTAGACTTTACTTCGCCCGATATAATGCAATAAACTTTTTTTATTAGTTTTATGCTCAAATTCCCTTTTTAAAGTCTTAAACCTATGAAGATGCAGCAGCACCGTACCGCGATGCTGCTTTTTTGTTTGGTATAATCATTGAAGATTTATTGCGCCATTTACACGCAAAAAATGTAAAATTAAATGACTGCTGAATTTTTTGGGGACGAATAAATTATTATAAACTTTGCGGTAAAATTTTTCGTATGCACAATTATGGAAATAGAAATTACGACAATATTGCTACGCGTATTACTGCTATCTTAGTTGCAACCACTGTAATTGCACTCGTTACTTTGGGTTTATTTGGTGTTTTAAATTAAAAAGCACTCAAAGTTATCAAGTGCTTTCACAGGTGTTTCCATAGGTGGATTCAATCTTTCCACATATGTAAACTCAGTTACCGTACCAATAAAAAGCAATAACACTCCTCGTGAACTAAATCTGTTGCGGCTGATAAAATATGTCAATAGTTTCGCTGGGAAATATTTTATGGGGCTGAAAAGTGCATATTTGCGCATCGGCAAGGCCGTGAGAACAAAAAAAGCTGCCCCCAAGCCTGTTGAGGCAGCGTCCGCTTTTTATCAACCAATCGCTATCATCCTTTAACGATTCTATAAATCTAATCCTATGCTTAAAAGGTATTTTTTATAAAAATAAAAATTGAATAAAGACTATAACTTGCCTTTTTGAACATCTTCTCCCAATAAAATTTCTTTAAGTGCATCTACCAATTCATCATAAGTATCGGGTTTTGACAAAAATGATGCTGCTCCAAGCTCATGAATTGCGTCTATCTCTTTTGAGGAACGTGTAGTGCTGTAAATAATAACGGGCACAGACTGTAATTTGGAGCAGTTTTTTAAATGCTTTAAACATTCTTTGCCATTTACAAACGGCATGTTTAAATCGAGGAATATGAGGTCTGGTCGTTTCTTGTCCATTACTTTTGCCTCTATCTCTTTACAATCGTGAAAAGTTATAAATTCAATATCGGGGTCTATTTCTTTTACAGCTTCGCAAAAGATAAATAAATCATCAGGATCGTTATCAATAAGCATTAACGTTTTAAACATATCGGTTAATTGAGTAATGACTAATTCTATGTATCAATAAAGGTGAATCTATCGGGCAGAATAAAGAAAGCACCCGGATTAAAAAGTGCAGATGCTTCCATAGGTTAATACGGATATTGAAATAGAAAGGTGACCTTATTAAAAGTTTAAGTACAAACTTTATACCATGAAAAGAACACCACACGTAGGCTGTTTTAGGTCATTTTCAAGATGAATTTCAGCGGGAATGTGGTGATGACAATACATTTAGCAGATGGTGTGAATATTGTAATGTATATATTAACCCATCAAGCCTTCAAGCATAGGATTGATGGTGATGAATTACATAACAGTTAGCCATGAAATAAAGCTAACTAAACAGGATTGTATGGAGAAGCAAGATAAATTATACCAGCTTAAAGAGCAGTTGAGAAAAGAAGAAGAGAACTATCAAAATGCTGTAAAGCAGAAAAAAGATTACAACACTTTAAAGGCAATACGAAACGCAATAAGCAGTTTAAAAAACGAGTTGCAAAAATTGCTGGATAATGGTTTGCCAAATCAATATTGACAGTGTTTTATTCAAGTTATGTGAAAAGAAAGAGATTCCACTCCTTGGCTCTGTTGGTGACAACTAAAAGAAGCATTTTTGTTTAGGTTGCCCGAAAAGGAGAACTTACATTACTCTATTTCGTGTGCAATTTCAACTGCACCAAGTGCTTCTATTGCTTTACCTATGGCGGCGCTTAGTATGGTTTCTTTATAAGAGTCCGTATGCACCCAGCTTATCCCATTCTTTTGTTGTACAGCCATAATGTCTATATCCGGCAGAAGCGAAGTTTCCGATTTGTGGTTTTTAAAGTGAAAGTTTGAGACGTTGTAATGGGGAACGGAATGTTTTAGCTCAACTATTGCAGTAAGCTTAAGAGTGATAGTTTCTGATAACGTGTAATCGAAATTAACGCTAAAAGAATTTTCGGGTTTCATAAAACAGCATTTGAATTATCTAAACGGCGTTTAAGAAATAAAAAGTTTTAAAAAATGAACAAAGAGCTTATAACAGAACGGCATCAAACAAAATGCCATTCTGGTAATATGTTATCAACTGCAAAAATTTCACGGTAAGGAAGAAGAAAAGACAGATCGGTTCGAGTGCAAATTGCTTACAACGTATTTTGTCACATTACTGTAGTATGCAGGGGTCAACCCAGTTAAAAACGGAGTTCTGTAGCCGATATTGGTCGTTCAACCAATAAACCAATAAACCAATAAACCAATAAACCAATAAACCAATAAACCAATAAACCAATAAACCAATAAACCAATAAACCAATAAACCAATAAACCAATAAACCAATAAACCATCTACCCGCTCTTGATATTATTCTGTGTTGTAAACAATATTTCTTTCATCTTTTCAACATGTGTTTCCAGCTCTTCGGCTTTTTGACGGTGATCGGCAGCAAGGCGTGCAAATCCTTTTCTAATAGTATCTTCAGCGAGCTTTCTATGCAGGTTTCTTCGCTCCTCCATCATACGCAATGCAACCCACAATGTTGCTTCAATGTTTTCTGCCTGTTTCAATAAAAGATCAGCTTCTGAATAGGAGTGACCCACATAACAGCGAAATCTTGGTGTTTTCTCGTCCTTGATTTCCCAAAGCGAACCGCCGCAATCGGGACAGGCATATATCGTTTGCTCGCCAAGGTTTTCAACATTGTTAACACCAACAGAAACATTTTCTGAAATATGGGCTTCTGCCTGTATTTCTTCAGGAATTTCTATTTCAGGAGCAGGCGATTGTGTAATTATAGTGTTGATGATTTCTCCCATTTGTGAAAGTGAAATAGCATAGTCAACTTCCATGTTGTCGAGAATTGCAAGCGGCATATCAGGGTACTCTGCCTCGTTGGGGTCCTGTACTATGGCTGTACCACCGCATCTTTTAATTGCGAGCATACCGGCTCTGCCATCATCAAGCAATCCGGTTAAAATAATTCCTATAACTCTCGTACTGTATGCTACGGCAGCAGAGCGAAACAAAACATCTATCGAAGGTCGCCACCTGTTTTCATAAGCCCCATAACCCAGCATAACCATATTCTTTTTTATAAGCAGGTGGTGGTTGGGCGAAGCAATGTATATATAGCCTTTTTGAATTTTTTCGTTGCTCGAAGCCTTTTTGCATTTAAGCGGAGTGTATTGTTGTAAGCGCTGTACAAGATAATCGCCGATTCCTGTTGTGGATAAATGTAAAACAATGAATACAGCAATATTCATTTGATTGTTGAATTGCGCCACGAATTCGGTTAAAGCAGTTAGTCCACCGGCAGATGCGCCTATTACAACGATATATTCCGGTTCATCGGTATTTCTTTGCATTCATTCTTTGCTGCAAATGTGATGCCCGCAAAAAAATGGTTTGAGCTTAAAAATGTGCAGCGCACACGATGTATTACATTAAACTCCTTTAAGGGGTTGATGGGTTTGTAACACAGTTTATATCCTCCGATTCTCATCTGCGGTTGCTTTCATAAAAAGCAGTGTGTGTTCATGAGCATTCAACGCGGGGGGTAACTATAAACAAAATTTTCAAATTTTTTTTCCAAAATATCTGCAATAGCTTTTTTCAAATTTTCAAACTTACTTGGCTTTGTAAGAAAATGAGAAGCGCCTAATTCACGCATTTCCTCTGCATCTCTCTCCCGTTTGGAAGTAGTATAAATTATAACAGGAATGTGTTTTAAATGTGCGTCTTTCTTTAGAAGAGTTAAAAATTGGTTTCCATGCATGCGTGGCATGTTTAAATCGAGAAAAATAAAATCCGGTCTTACAATACTTTCTTTTAAAAGTTGTAATGCTGTTTCACCATTGTTTGCAGAAAAGCAATGTATGGTTTTATTTACTTCATGCAATGCTTCACAAAAAATTTGAACATCATCATCATCGTCATCTATAATTAAAAGCGTTTTCATAACAAAGCATGAATGATTAAAGGCTTTCAAACATACTCTTCCAGGCAGTGTACCAGCGGTGTTTCGCACAAGATTAGTGTGGCAAACAAACTTAATAAACTTTTAACTCGAAAAAGTTTTTTCTACCTTTAATAAGGATAACTTTTAAAAAATCTCCTTTCTTGTGCGATGGCTCCCAGTAAATAAACCATAATGAAAAAACAAACAGGAAACTCCAATTCTCCAAAAAATAAAAACAAGAATTTTCTGATAGCTGCAATAGGTGCATCTGCCGGCGGAATAGAAGCAGTTAACGAACTGCTTAAATATCTTTCTCCCAACACAGGTATTGCATTTGTCTATATACAACATCTTGCCCCGGCACATGAAAGCCATTTAGCTTCGGTACTTGCAAAAAGCACACAGATGAAAGTTGCAGAAGCAAAACATTTGATGGTAATTGAGCCCGACAATGTTTATGTAATTCCGGCAGATAAAGACATGGCAATTGTGGATGGAGTAATTATATTAAACACCCGAAAAGAAAAACCCAGTTTGCATCTGCCGATTGACCAATTTTTTACGTCGCTTGCAGAAAACCATAAAGAAGCTTCTATTGGTGTTGTTTTGTCGGGCAATGCACACGACGGAACTGTGGGATTACGCGCTATAAAAACTGCCGGTGGTATTACGTTTGCACAGGATGACTCAGCATTGTTTAAAAGTATGCCTACCTCCGCCATATCAGAAGGCGTAGTTGATATGGTACTTTCTCCTGCGGAAATTGCAAAAGAGCTTGAGCGTATAGGCAAACAAGCAAATCTTTTTGGTGCTATTAAAAACGAAACGGAAGATGAGGAAGCCGGTGCTGATGTTGATCTTCGTAACATCATCCAGCTTTTACGGAAATCTACCGGAGTTGATTTTGCACATTATAAGATGAACACTATCAAGCGCAGAATTGTAAGGCGAATGGTATTGTATAAATTGGAAACACTTAAAGACTATACGCAGTATATAAAACAGCATACTAATGAGATAAATACGCTTTACAACGATTTGCTTATTAATGTTACCAGCTTTTTTCGTGATCCCGATGCAATTGAATATCTGAAAAAAAGTTTGCTGCCTGCTATATTAAAAAATAAATCACCGAATGATCCTGTGCGCATTTGGATACCTGCATGTTCAACCGGTGAAGAAGCTTATTCACTTGCAATGATAATAATGGAAATACTGGGCGACAATATTGCCAATACCGCAGTACAAATATTTGCCACCGACTTAAGCGACCTTGCCATTGCAAAAGCGAGACTGGGCGTTTATACCCGCAACGATCTCATAAATGTTTCTCCGAAACGTATTCAAAGATTTTTTACAAAAACAGACGGCAGTTATCGCATTATAAAATCCATACGTGACCTTTGCATATTTGCCCCTCACAATATTTTTAAAGACCCGCCTTTTTCAAGGCTTGATTTCATCAGTTGCTGCAATTTGCTTATTTATCTCGATGATGTTTTGCAAAAGAAAGTACTTGCTACTTTCCATTATGCGCTCAACAATAATGGTTACTTAATGCTTGGCAAATCAGAAACAATCGGCAGTTCGGGACAACTGTTTACGCAACTGGAAAAAAAGTATAAGATATATGCCAAGAAAAAGGAGACGGAAGCAAAGGCGTTGTTTGAAATGAGTCATCGCGTAACAAATGTTGACCGCGTTGAGAGCAGCGCTCAAAGAGCTGCCACAAAAGAAACAGGTAATATAGCCGAACTGGAAAAGCTGATTGATAATGTTTTACTGTCTAATTACGTTCCTGCATGTGTTGTGGTGAATAAAGAACTGGAGATATTACAGTTTCGCGGCTCTACCAGTGCATTTATTGAACCGTCGCCCGGCAGGGCCAGTTTCCATCTCATGAAAATGGCGCGTCCGGGTTTAGCATTTGAATTGCGCAACGCTATTCATAAAGCAAATAAAACAGGCGAGTCTATCAAGAAATCGGGTTTGCAGGTAAAAAATAAAAACACAAGTATTCAGGCTGGTATAGAAGTTATTCCCGTAAAATCAGAAAATGAAGAAAAGCTTTTTATTGTTGTGTTTGAGGAAACGAAAGAGCCAACCATAACACAGATAAAGGCAGAGTTTTCGAAAGACAAATACATTAAACAATTGCAGGATGAACTGAATGCGGTAAGAGAAGACATGCGTGCCATTGTGGAAGATCAGGAAGCGGCGAATGAAGAACTGCAATCTGCCAACGAAGAAATTGTATCGAGCAATGAAGAGTTGCAAAGTATTAACGAAGAGCTTGAAACTTCAAAAGAAGAAGTTGAATCAACCAATGAAGAGCTGATGACAATTAACAGCGAGCTGCAGGTGCGTAACGAGCAGCTTGCAGAGTCGTACGAATATGCTGAAGCCGTTTTTGCAACCATGCGGGAGGCTTTGATAGTGCTCGATCAAAATCTGCGGGTTAAAACAGCTAATCGCACTTTTTATAAGCTCTTTGAAGTAAAGGAAGAGGATACAGAAGGAACGCTGATTTATGAACTTGGCAATAAGCAATGGAATATTCCTACTCTAAAGCAAATGCTTGATGATATTATTCTGCATAATTCACAATTCGAAGGTTACGAAGTAACTCATAATTTTCCGGGCATAGGACAAAAAGTGATGCTGCTGAATGCAAAAAAGATTGTACAAAAAATTCATCACCAGCAATTGATCTTGCTTGCTATACAAGATATATCAGAACACAAGCATGCAGAACAATTGATAAAAGAGCGCGAAGAATGGTTTCGCAATATGGCAGACAATGCACCGGTTATGATATGGATTGCAGGCTCAAACAAACAAGGAACATTCTTTAATAAAACATGGCTTGAATTTACGGGTCGCACCATAGAACAGGAAAAAGGCAATGGCTGGATTGAAAATGTTTACGAAGATGATCTTGGTGATTTGCTAAAAAAATTTCACTCAAGCTTTGATGAAAAAAAATCTTTTAAAACAGAGTTTCGTTTAAAGCGTTACGATGGCGAATATCGCTGGATAATGGCAACCGGAAAGCCAACTTATTCAATAGTAAATGAATTTACCGGTTATACCATTACACTTACCGATGTGCACGATCAAAAGCTTACAATGGAAGAGCTGGATAAACTTGTTTCGCAAAGAACAAATGATTTGCAGGAGATAAATAAAGAGCTTGAACGCTCTAACAATGAACTGCAACAATTTGCTTATGTGGCAAGTCACGATTTGCAGGAGCCTTTACGAAAGATTATTACTTTTTCTGATCGCCTTGAAAAGCATAAAGAAAACTTGCCGGACAAAGCGAAAAATTATACAGAAAAAATAAGCTCATCTGCCGACCGTATGACGCGTTTGATTGATGACCTGCTTAATTTTTCAAAAATTGCAAGTAATAAAAAATTTGAGAACACCGATCTCAACAAAATTTTAAAAGATGTGCTTGCTGATTTTGAAGTTGTTACCGGTGAAAAAAAGGCCAGGATTACTCACAACAATTTGCCGGTAATACAAGCAATTCCATTGCAGATGGAGCAATTGTTTCATAATCTTATCAGCAATTCATTAAAATTTTCAAAAGAAGATACATCGCCGGTTATAACAATAACTTCACGTTCGCTTTCACCAAGGGATTTAAATCCATATCCGCAACTCGATAAATCAAAAAAATATTGTGAAATAACTGTTGAAGACAATGGCATTGGTTTCAGCAACGAATTTGCAGAGCAGATATTTGTTATTTTTCAAAGACTTGAAGATCAAAAAAATTATCCCGGAACCGGTATTGGCTTAGCACTTGTTAGAAAAATAATAAACAATCATGGTGGCGCAATTAAAGCCGAGTCACGACCCGACGAAGGAGCGACGTTTAAAATAATACTCCCAGAGAAGCAGGTAGAAGGTGGAAGGTAGAAGGTGGAAGGTGGACGTGTAAATGACAAGACATATAACAATGTCCTGCATCAGTTTCATATTCTACCTCATCCATCCGAACTGGTGAAAAACATTCCTGCAAAATTTCATGTATTCGTTAATGGAAATTATTTCGGTTATCTTTTAAATACGCATAAAAGTGGAAAGATAAAAAAGTGAACCGTTAAAAACATTCAAGCATCTGCTTGGGTTATATCCACATCTAACTTTTATTTAATTCTCTTTTAAACTGAAGTTATAAAACTTCCTATAATTTTACAATGCCCTTTTTTCAACAATGGTTTTATAGATTAAACTTTTAATGACAATAAAGTAGCAATAGCTACTTTTTTTTTAGACCTACCATTAACAAAAAACAAAAGCCGCGGCAAGACTACCGCAGCTTTTTTCAACCCTAAACCCTTAAAAAACGTTGCAAAAATAAAATCAATTTCTTTCATTTAAAAAAATGAGAATAAACGTTAACTAAACGTTTTTAGATTAAAATTTTTGTTTATTTGTTTCTTCTAAATCCTTTGTTTTCCTTTTTTGGATTACCTTATCTAAAATAGTTTATGGTCTTTTGCAAGAATAATTTTTATACTTGAAGTCTGTCCGGTATCGGCGATAAAGTTTGTAACTCTAATCGGTTGAAAACCATCCTTTGTTACAACAAGATTGTAAGTTCCTTCATTGAAAAAACTCATGGAAAATTTTCCTCTTGAATTTGTATATGCAGTTTTGTACGCCTTATCGGTAGTATCGAAGGATTTTATTATCGCATTTACTACCGGGTATAACGAATCTTTAGAGTTGGGGATTAAGTTTACTTCGTACACTTCTCCTTCAAGTATGGCGCACGAAGTATCAAAGTGCTCACCATATTCAAAAGAAACAACCCTGCTTTTTTTTGTAGAACAGCCAATTAGCAACAAAGTGGTTAAGATCGGGAATAAAAGTGTTTTTCTCATTTTATTCAAGGTAATGGATGTTACTTAATAAAATTACGTGCCAGTTGTGAGTTGCCGGTTGCAAATTACAGGTTGCAGCGCTTTATGTTAAAACTAATCGCCAAATGGTTATTTTAAATTTGTTATCCTTTATTATTCAATACTTCTTAGTCATAATCTCTTCCTTTATTCGATAGTGTTCCTTCCTTGTTTCAGTTCGATATTAATATACCTTTGCAAAAATTTTTTAAGAGAGCAATGGTCTATCTTACACGACTGGAACATTTTAATGCGGCGCATAAGTTGTATAATCCAAATTGGAGCAAGGAGAAAAATGAAGAAGTGTTTGGAGCTTGCGCCAATGAGAATTGGCACGGGCACAACTTTGACTTGTATGTTACTATTAAAGGTGAGCCCGATGCAGATACCGGTTTTTTAATGGATGTAAAAAAATTGAAAGCGCTTATAAAAGAATATGTAATAAAAAAGGTGGATCATAAAAATCTTAACCTTGATGTTGATTTTTTAAAAGGTAAAATGTGCAGCACGGAAAATCTTGTTGTTGGAATTTGGAATGAATTAAAACCGCATCTTCCTGAAAACGTAACACTGCACTGCATTAAGTTGTACGAAACACCAAGAATTTATGTGGAATATTTTGGATAATGCCACATTGTTAACCTGATAAATTTCATGAGCCATAAAGTAGCAGTATATCGCAAAGAACATTTTAACGCAGCACATCGTTTACATAATCCTGATTGGAGTGAAAGGATGAATGCAAAAGTGTTTGGTAAATGCAATAATCCAAATTATCATGGTCACAATTATGAGTTGGTGGTAAAGGTGATTGGCGAGCCTGATCCTAAAACGGGCTACGTAATGGACATGAAACATTTGAGCGATCTTATAAAAGAAAACGTTGTTGAAAAATTTGATCACAAAAATTTAAACCTTGATACAGAAGAATTTCAATTGTTGAACCCTACTGCTGAAAACATTGCTATAACCATATACAATATTTTGCGTGCACACATTGATACACGGCTCGACATACAAGTGAGGCTGTATGAGACAGAGAGAAATTTTGTGGATTATCCTGTGTAATGCTTATGTGCAGTGATAAATTGTTTAGTGCTGAATAGTGAATAGAAAGTACAAGACATGCACTTCGCTTTTGCTGCGCAGAACTTCAGCAGTTGAAGAGTGCGACGCAACCAAAGCATCAATAGTAATTCTTAGCTTGGCTAAAAAATAAACACATCCAACATCATGAGCTATAAAAAAACGGAGCACTACCATGAGAATGTAACATCACATTTGGTAGAACATTACAGAGAAGTAATAAGTTTGATAGGAGAAGACCCACATCGTGAAGGACTATTGAAAACACCCGAACGTGTTGCAAAAGCAGTACAGTTTATGACGCAGGGATATCATCAGGATGCGGTAACGATACTTAACTCTGCAAAATTTCACGAGAGCATCAGTGAAATGGTAATTGTTAAAGACATTGAATTGTACAGCTTGTGCGAACATCATATGCTTCCTTTTATTGGTAAAGCGCATATCGCTTATATACCTAATGGATGGATAACCGGACTTAGCAAAATTGCAAGAGTTGTAGATGTGTTTTCGCGAAGACTGCAGGTGCAGGAACGCCTCACAGTGCAAATTATGGATGCGATAAAAGAAAGCCTTCACCCGCTTGGTGTTGCAGTTGTTATTGAGGCAAAACACTTGTGTATGATGATGCGTGGCGTATCAAAACAAAACTCTGTAACCACTACTTCCGCTTTTCATGGTGAGTTTGAAAAAAATCCAACGCGCAGTGAATTTTTGAAGCTTATAAGTGCGCATTTGAGCTGAATGGCGAACTGAATCATGAATCGAGCCGGCGATCTTGGCTGTCATTAATTAAATTGACTGATTGATAACGAATAATACTACAACCGAATGACTAAACACGCTTATGTTTTTCCGGGACAAGGCTCGCAATTCAGCGGCATGGGAAAAAATCTTTATGAAACAAATTCAAAGGCAAAAGAATTATTCGAACAGGCAAATGAAATATTAGGATTTCGCATCAGCGATATAATGTTCACCGGAACAGATGAAGAATTAAAACAAACCAAAGTAACACAACCTGCTATTTTTTTACATTCTGTTATTGCTTATAAAACGTTAGTTAATCCAAAGCCAGACATGGTTGCGGGACATTCTCTTGGAGAATTTTCAGCCCTTGTAGCAAACTCAACATTAAATTTTGAAGACGCTTTAAAACTCGTAAGTGTACGTGCAAAGGCTATGCAAAGAGCATGTGAGCTAAATCCGTCAACAATGGCTGCAGTGCTTGCATTAGCCGATGAAAAAGTGGAAGAAATCTGTGCCGCTGTTTCAAATGAAACAGGTGAAATAGTAGTACCTGCCAATTACAATTGTCCCGGTCAGTTGGTAATAAGCGGAACAATAAGAGGCGTTGAAATTGCATGTGAAAGAATGAAAGCAGCCGGTGCAAAACGGGCTCTTATATTACCTGTTGGGGGGGCCTTTCATTCACCCTTAATGGAACCTGCAAAAGAAGAATTAGCTGCCGCTATTGAAGCAACAACGTTCAATATGCCGGCATGTGCAGTTTATCAAAATGTAAGCGCGCAAGCGGTAACTGATCCTTTTGAAATAAAAAAGAATTTAATTGATCAATTAACAAGTGCTGTTCGGTGGACGCAAAGTGTGCAAGCAATCATGGCTGATGGAGCAAAGGAATTTACGGAGGTTGGTCCGGGCAAAGTACTCCAAGGATTAATCTTAAAAGTTGATAATAATGCGGCAACAAACGGCATAAGCTAACATTGATGTTTTCGAAAAATTGTTGGGATTTACAAGTTGTATTTATTTCCATCGCTCCTTCACTTAAGATTATTTCAAGCTTTTTTTCTTTATGCTTTTATAAATCAATTAAAATCCATGAACCGCTTATTAAAATCGGTTAACATTTTCTTTGAGAAATTAAGAATATGTATGTTCACGTCTTAAAACCAAATATGATGAGAAAATTTTTACTTTCAACCCTGGTGCTGAGCAGTTGCACATTGGTTTGTTTTAATTCCTATGCCCAACGAAAATGTGCTACTTATGAACACAACCAGGCGCTGTTGCAAGCTGATCCTAAGTTTGCACAAAAACAACAAGAAATCGAAAAGTTTACAAATGATTTTATTAAACATGGTGGCAGTAACTCACTTACTAATCTTGCAAACGAAGGAACGCCCCTCTACACTATTCCTGTGGTTGTGCATGTAATATGGAATAAGGCTGTGCAAAACATTAGTGACGCGCAGATAAAAAGTCAGATCACTGTTCTTAATCAGGATTATCAAATGAAGAATAGCGATACAGGCTTGGTACCTGCAGTATTTAAATCAAGACGCGGTGATTTTAAAATAAAATTCTGTTTGGCAACGATTGATCCGAATGGTAATTCAACTACCGGTATAGTAAGAAAGCAAACTTCAAAAAGATCTTTTTCCAGTAACGATTATGTAAAGTTCAGCAGCAAAGGCGGTGATAATGCATGGCCTGCTGATAAGTATCTTAATATTTGGGTGTGTAATTTGGGAAATGGTTTGCTGGGTTATGCACAATTTCCGGGAGGTAATGCCAGTACAGATGGAGTTGTTATTCTATATTCAGCTTTTGGAAATACCGGAGTAGTAAGCTCTCCTTACAATAAAGGCAGAACTGCAACGCACGAAATTGGTCATTGGCTTAACCTTCGTCATATTTGGGGCGATGATAATGGCGCATGCTCTGGAAGTGATCTCGTAGGTGATACTCCTAACCAGAGCAACTATAATTTTGGATGTCCTTCTTTCCCTCATATTAGCTGCAGCAATGGACCTAATGGCGATATGTTCATGAACTATATGGACTATACCGATGATGCATGTATGTATATGTTTACAATTGGGCAGCGCGACAGATCTTATGCCACACTACAACAAGGTGGCGCACGTTATTCTGTAACACAATCAGGTAAGTGTGGCGGTGCATTATCTCAAACATCTCAATATGCTCTTTCTGCTCAAGTGGTGAACAATGTGATAAAAATTTATCCGCAACCAGCTAATACGTATGCAAATGTTGAATTTAAATCTAACTGGAAAGGCATTATAACTATTACTGTGTTAAATGAAATGGGAGCAGTTGTAAATGTTAAGCAGACAAACGCTGACAGTAAAGTTTACAGGTTAGATGTAAATGCCCTTAAGAGCGGTGTGTACTATATTCGTTTAAATAACAATAACGAAACAGTAACTCAAAAAATAGTAATACAGCATTAAAAGACAGATGATATGTAAATAAAAAAAGCTCCTTGTTATGGAGCTTTTTTTATTGCTGTTATCCATTAAGGTTATCGGCAATTATTGGTACCGGCCTTAGCTCTTCTGGAACAGGTTTTGAATTTTTTGCACCATTATTCTCATCTAAATTTTGCTTTAAACCACTGGTTAAAATCTTACCAGCTTTTTTTACCCGGTTCTTAAATTTTTTTTCGCCTAAAAGAGGTTTAAGCGATGCAAGCGCTACCTCTAATTTTTGTTGAACTTGTTTGCGTGTTTTCTTTTTTGAATTGCGTTTATCTGCAACTCTCTTTTTTGTAACAGCCATATGGAAATATGTTTTGCCAAAAATAACAATAAGATAATATTAATAGTGTTAAGTTTTGTCTCGTTTTTTTCCGGAAAAAGAAATTTCCTTTAAGCTATTTATCAGGAAACATCACACCTGAAATGGGATTCGATCAATTATTTTGAACTATTCAATAAAAATGTTGTATTTTAAATTAGTGGAAACACTCTCAAATTAAGGGCGAGAAGTAGAACACCCGTTTTGAGATCCAATAGTGAACAAATATAGTCACTCAATCCGTACCCGTTTTTCTTGCCCGGCTAATCAGTATTAACACTGTATGCTTTCAATTAATATCGTGAGGTTTTTTGTCTTATCCGCAGTTATATTCACTAAGCAATGTTATTTAACTATCCTCCTTCCTGGAAGCATTCGATGCAAGACTTTTTTGCATCTTTTCTTTTTGCTTTATTTCTTTCAAAAGTTTTTCTGCGTCATCTTTATTAATTTGTTTGAGTTGACCATACGCTGCCATTGCATTTGTTTTTTGATTAAGGCTCGCATAACATAATCCGTTGTAAAAGTAGCTCACCCTCGATTCATTATCCATCTCAATTGCCTTGTTGAATTGGTTAATTGCTTCGTCATATTTGTTCTGCATAAAATAAGCATATCCAAGTTGTTCTCTGGTGTTTACGTCTTTTGCGTCATAATCGGCAGCCTTTTCTAACACCGCTGTTGCCTCATTATACTTTTGTTGATTAACATATATCCATCCCGCTTTATAGTAGCAATCCTTTGAATTTTCCTCATCGTTTTGCAGTGCAAGATTGAAATATTCAAGAGCCTTATTGTAATCTTCTAAATTGTTGTAATAAACATCAGCCAACCCACGCAGTGCTACGCCATAGGTAGGATTTGCATCAAGCGCTTTTTGATATGCACTTACCGCGTCATCATTGTAGCCTGTCATAAAGTACGCATAACCGGTTTCTGCATATTTTATGGCAAAATCTTTTCTTGTGTTGGGTTCATATTTTTCAAGATACAAGAGCGCATCAACATAGTCTTTTAAATCGTTTGCGCACTTGCCTGCTTTGTAATAGTAATAAGTATCAGGAGTCTTTGTTGTTTCAAAATATTTTCTGTAATAGTTCAAAGCCATTGTATAATTCTCCTCGCTGTAAAAAATATCACCGAGATGTTTATCGGCATCATAATATTTGGGAAACAGTTCCAGCGAGATTTTATAGTTTTCTTTGGCTTCATTTTTCCTTCCCAAATTTTCATAAGCATAGCCCAATTCAAAATATATATTAGGAGAGGGTTTTAGTTGTTTTGCTTCCTGCAAATAATTAATAGCATTGTCATAATCTTTAAGCTCGTTGCATAACCAACCTGCTTCGAATAATGCATCTGGATTATCGGGATTTTTGTCAATGGCATTTTTAAAAGCGTTGAGCGCTTCAGAATACCGTTGTTCATTTTTTAATTTTACACCTTCGCTGTAAGTGTTATCTGTGTTGTAAGATTGTGCAGAAACTTGGCCTGTAATTAATAAGCAAAAGAAGTAAATGGGTAAAGGTTTAAACATAACTATTGGATTTCGCCGAAAGGTAAATGTTATAAATAATACAGCCTAAAGTAATCGGTAAATTGAAGGATAAGGTTTGCTATTCTTTGTTGCAGCGCAGTTTCATGTTATATAAAAGAATAAACTAAAGCACGTGCAGTATTTTCTTTCCCGCCTCATCAAGATTTTTTCCAAAAGATACCACGCCTTCTTCATGACCTGCCATTGCGAAGATTTTTTCTTCAGAAAGATTTGATTCCTGAAAGAGCCTCAATATTTCTCTCGCCATTGCAGGTGTTCCGTATGCAACATCTTTATTTGTTGAAGGAAACATGTCAAGAAGTTTTTTCCATAATTTAAATTGGTGAACGTGTACTACTGCATTCGCTTCTTTCTCATGCTCATAAATCACTGCATGTGTTAAAGATTCCGAAGAAGCAATAACGGGACCTACAGCAGTTAAGCTGTTTTTATCAAGATTATATTCTGTTACCAAGGTATAATGTTCAGCAGTAAGCTTTGGTAATTTGCCTGTAGAAGAACCTGTAATGATAAAAGTGTTTTGTTTATAACGGATGCTTATGTTGCCATAACCAATGCCATCTTTGTTTTGCCCGATAAGCCTTGCACCATATAATTTATCGCGCCACTCATTTAATTCTTTTATCAATTCAAAATTCAGCGGAGCTTCTGTTATCCACTTGCACTTGAATTTAATGACACCTTCTTCATGCATGATCATTTATTTTCAGGAAACAATTTCAGTATGTCAATCTCATTCGCTTTACAAATACCTCGTTCTGTGATTAGACCTGTAATAAGTCTTGCAGGTGTAACATCAAAACCATAATTTGAAGCAGGACTATTCAAAGGGGTTATCAAAACTTTTTTTATTTCATTGTCGCACCAGCCGGTTATGTATTTCACCTCATCGTCCCCTCTTTGTTCTATACATATTTCTTTAATTCCGTCGTTGATTTTCCAATCAAAAGTCGAAGACGGAAGTGCCACATAAAACGGAATGTTGTTATCGCATGCAGCCAATGCTTTTAAATAAGTTCCTATCTTGTTTGCAGCATCTCCATTTCTTGCTACACGATCTGCACCGGTTATTACTATATCCACCAATCCATGCTGCATTAAATGTCCGCCTGCATTATCTGTAATTATGGTGTGAGGCACTCCATGATTCATTAACTCCCATGCTGTTAAACCTGCACCTTGATTTCGTGGTCTCGTTTCATCAACCCACACATGAATTTTTATATCTCTTTCAAATGCCTCGTATATCGGCGCTGTTGCCGAGCCGTGATCAACAAACGCAAGCCATCCGGCATTGCAGTGTGTTAATATGTTTACCGCTTCTCCTTTTTTCTTTTCTGCGATTTGTTCAATAAGTTTTACTCCATGTTCACCAATTCTTTTACAATATGTCGTATCATCATTTGCAATAGAGGTTGCAGTATCTTTTGCTATGTTTATTTTTTCTTCAGTTGATTCACCGGTTGCGATTGCTTTTAACTGCATATTCACTGCCCACTCAAGATTTACCGCGGTAGGGCGCGATGCTTTCAATGCGGCAGCACTCGCATTCAAATGCTCATCAAAATTTTTTTTATTGCAGGCTTCTATTGTTGCAAGATACATTCCATAACCCGCTGTTGCTCCTATAAGACCGGCACCGCGTACATGCATATCTTTTATTGCATTCACCACCTCATTTACAGAATGTAAGTCTTCAATAACAAATTGATGCGGTAAATAACGCTGATCAATAATACCGATGATAGTATCATCTTCTTTATTTAACCAAATCGTTCTGTAATTTTTTCCGTTTACATTCATGTTGTTGAATGTATGAAGTTTAAAGTATTGAAGCAATTTATTTTTTGTGATGCGCCTTAAAATAACCGACATCGGTCCCCTGTACAACTCACTTCGGCTGTAGTTCTTTGATGCCACAAGTATGAAATGGCAGACTCTGAAAAGAACGGAGTATTTTTGTAAAAAATAAACATTATGTCATTACCAGGTTATAACAATAAAAAAGGAAAACAAGAAAATAAAAATCAAAAGAACAGCAACAATCAAGGCTCAAAATTTATTCCTAAACAAGGAAAGTTCATTAATACTTCAAAGAAAGCCAACAGAACAGGAGGTACCAGAGGCAGTTGATGCAGACAAATTTGTTGACTTCTCAAAACATCTTTTGATTTATTGTTGTTGGGGACTACTAAAATGTTGAATACTAATTAAGACTTGTGTGGGTCTTCCAGCCAATAACAAAATCGTCGGTATAAAATCAACTGACTAGTCGGGTCATCATTTATCGCGAAGAATTGCTGTTGTATTATTTTTTTCAACCGGTTTTTTTCGGCGCCTTATTATGTGCGTGATCAACTTTGTGGCAAGAAAAACTATACCAAAAGTTCCCACTAACAGCACTAACAAAGCTAAGCCATCGTTACCCGAGCAAGAGATACTACATGCAAGCACAGCCAACAAAACAAAGAGACCAATACTTCCTATAATAACAAGCGCGACATATAATGCCGTAAAAGCGTCCTTGTCTTTGCGAAGGTTTTTCCGCAGTGCTCTTAATTCTTTGCGTGCCTGTTTTTTTGAAACAGTTTTTTTAGCAGGAGCACCTTCTTTCAGTTCTTTAAACGAGATATATGTTCCATGTAAAGGTGTATATACATTCCATTCGATTATCTTCTCGCGATTTATCGTAAAACAAACAAGCATGAATACAGATACTGCTATTGAAATATCACACGTCTTTTGACGAGTATATAATTTTGCCCGCAATTTTCTCCGCATCTCTTTTGAAGGATAAAAAATAATTGCCATTATCAGCAATAGAAAAGAAATTATAGCAATCAATAGCGGTAAATAAACATCTATCCGCATTAGAAGAATCCCAAGGCTTACGGCAAATACAAAAAGCATTACTTCTGCAATAACTATAAGGATGCGTGCTTTTACAACGTTATTTTTTGCCCAATATGATATTCGTTTCATAAGCAATATTTCATTGATTAAGATAAGCAAAAATGGTTATAGCGACATTTGTTTTTGAGGTGTGGGAGAGCTTCGCGATTAATAAGGAGCAATACGTTTTTATCATCATGAGAACACGGCATATCTGATAATTATACATGATGATAAAAAATTTAAAACTATACGGGTATGTGATGGTGAGATGGAAGAAATTCATGAACTCGTGAAGTAATTTGATTTATACACTATGTTGCGCGAAACAATTCACATTCCTGTTTTATAAACTTTTCACCACAAAAATTTTAATTATGAAAACGAAATTTGTTTTAATAACGGCTTGCTGTATGATGGGCGGTGCAACCTTAGCTGCGAAAAAGCCGCAGTAAAGAAAATTAAGATTTCGCCAATGCTTTGATATCGCTAATCTCCAGAATATTTTTACTGTATCCAACAGTAACACAGTTGATCATTGCTTTGCCTACTTCTTCCATCGTGAGCACATTCTTTGGAGAAAACATTTTGATCAACCTTGCAATAAATTTATAAATACTCTTCCAGTTTTTCTGACCATCGAATGGCAGCATAACACCGGGACGAAAATTATATTCGGCTCTAAACCCAACTTTCGCAAGTTCATTTTCTGTTTTACCTTTTACTCGTGCCCACATTAATCTTCCCCTTTCACTGGTGTCAGTATGTGCGCCAGATACATAAGTAAATACCATATTACTATTATATGTCAACAGCACTTTTGCAAAAGCAAGTGTCGTGTCGTAAGTTATGCGCATATATTTGTTTTCATCCATACCCAAACTACTTACACCGGCGCAAAAAAAGCAGGCATCATACCCTTGTATGTTTAAAGCGTACTTGTCTAACTTAAAGAAATCAGGTACAATCAGTTCTTTCAGTTTTGGGTGATTGAGTTCGTAATGCCTCCGATTAACGATCAACACTTCAGTCACTTTTATATTTCGCAAACATTCAAACAAAACACCTTCTCCTACCATCCCGGTAGCACCCGTAATAATTACTTTTATACCCGCCATTATTTATTTGTATTATGTAGCGAAGGTCGGGAGAAAAAAGCTTTAGTAAACACTAAATAAAACAGCATGGAATGCAGCTTGCATATCAAAGAATTTCTAATCCAACATAGTTTTTTACAACTCCTTTATTACATCCCTGTAATCTCTGCCTATAGGAATTGATGCTCCACTCACCTCAACCATTTCAGCAGTGTATGATTCAACCTTACTTATAGAAACAATGAAAGAGCGGTGAATACGTTTAAATAGAGCAGGAGGTAAGAGCGCTTCAATTTCGTGTGTGCTCATTTTTGAAATGTATTCTTTTTTTGTTGTAACAATTTTGATATACTCACGCTGACTTTCGATATAAATAATTTCGGAGAATAAAATTTTTACTTTCCTCTTTTGCACATTTAAAAAGAGATAATCTTTTTTTTCTTCGCTTTCTGTTGTTTGTTTTTCTCTTTGAGTCGCTTTTACTTTATTCACTGCTATTAAGAACCGTTCAAACTCAATTGGCTTTAGCAGGTAATCTGTAACGTTTAGATTGAATCCTTCCACTGCATACTGATGATAAGCAGTAGTAATAATCACTGCAGGCGGATTTGCAAGCGTTTTTAAAAAAGCCATCCCTTTTAATTTTGGAAGATGTATATCTAAAAAAATAAGATCAACAGAGTGATCGTGCAAATAATCGGTTGCAAGAATAGCGTCTTTAAATGATCCTTTCAATTCAAGAAAAGGCACTTCCGAAATATAGTCACTCAAAACCTTTACCGCAAGAGGTTCATCTTCTACTATAATACATTTTATTTTAGACATGGCTTGCAAGATTGATTTTTAAAACAGCAGTGAATACCGTACCGTTTTGCCGAACAGAAAGATTATAATCTGTGTAAAGCAATTCCAATTGACGCCGCAGATTTGAAAGACCAATGTTTTCTTTTACATCTGATTGTTCAGAAGACGCTTCTATAGAATTTTTTACAATAAACATTAGTTCACGCTTTTTTACTGAAAGATGAATATCAACAAAGGGATGGTCTCTTGTTTCAGAAACACCATGTTTAAAAGCATTTTCAACTAATGGAATTAGCAACAGTGGCGGAATGGCTTGCTTCATATCCTCAACATCGTAATTAAAATTGATGCGCAAAGATTCGTCATAACGTAGCTTTTCAAGAGCAATATAATCGCTGATAATCTTCAGTTCATTTTCAATCGCAATGTAATCACCGCTTGTTTCATACAGCATGAAGCGCAATATTTTTGATAGCCGCAAAATAGATTCGGGAGCAAGATTACTTTTATCTCTTGCCAGTGAATAAATGTTGTTTAGCGTGTTGAATAAAAAATGCGGATTGGTTTGCGAACGAAGATAATTCAATTCAGCTTCCTGCTTTTCAATACGCAACTGCTGTTCCGCATTTCTTAACTTGATATGATTGTAAATATGGCGGCCAATTCCGAACAATACAATTGAACCCGTACTGTATGCCATTTGATTTTCGAGCGCCTCGTCCAACGAAGAATACACTTTTAACGCAGTATAAATATGGAACAACATTCCTAATAATCTCCAACCATATGAGCCGTAAGAATATAACATTAAATGAATCCATAGAAAAACTATTCCGAGAAGAATATTGTAAACGATAGAATGTCTTTTTTTCAGCACAAAAGGAATGGTATATTCAAAGAGCACATAGTTGCAGGCAATAACATAAACAACACCCCAAACATTGTTGAATACAAGCGGGAAAAATTTACCGGGATGATCATGAAGAGAGCTGAACAGCCCAAGAAAAAAATAACCAACACCAACCCACAAATAAAATTTCAACAGCGCTATATCAATTCGTTTTTTCATCTTCTTTGATGAGATAAATATCGGCAAATCTTTTCCTTTGAATCTATCCATCTATATAATTGACTTTACAGTACATAAGGAACATGAAGAAGTCAATAAAAAAATCACAATCACATAAACGCTAAACACAAAACATAAAACTAAAAACACAAAACACATCCTCACTTATCTTTGCCGCAATGGATATTCATAGTACAAATAAAGAGCTTACTATTTTAAAAAAGATTGCACATGCAGCAGATGAATTGCAAATGCCATGCTATTTGATTGGCGGTTTTGTAAGAGACAAAATCATTGGCAGAGTTACAAAAGATGCTGATGTTGTATGTCTTGGAGATGGTATTGAACTTGCGCATAAAGTGGCAGAGCATTTTAAACCCAAGCCTTATGTTGCTTATTTCAAAAATTTTGGAACAGCTCAAATAAAGATTCCACACTTTCTTTCTGATAAAGATGCAGCATCAATTCCTCATAATGCAGATGAAAATGAAGAGGAAATTAAAACGTTCGAAATTGAATTTGTTGGCGCACGCAAAGAAAGTTATCTGCGGCACAGTCGCAAACCCAAAGTAGAGCCCGGAACATTAGAAGATGATCAAAAACGACGCGATTTTACCATTAATGCCCTTGCTATAAGTTTAAACAAAAACGATTTTGGAAAAATGATTGATCCCTTCAACGGATTAAAAGACATAGAACATAAAATAATTCAAACACCTTTAGACCCTTCTGAAACTTTTAGCGATGATCCCTTGCGCATGATGCGAGCCATTCGTTTCGCGACACAACTGCATTTTAAAATTGCATCTCACACATTTGAAGCGATAAAGCAAAATGCAGAGCGCATAAAAATTGTTTCGCAGGAACGTATAACGGATGAGCTTAACAAAATTATCAACAGCGATAAACCTTCTATTGGCTTTGATTTGTTGAGCAAGAGCGGTTTGCTGCAAATTATTTTTCCGCAAATGATGGCGTTGCATGGCGCTGAGTATGTAGATGGGGTGGGCCATAAAGATAATTTTTATCACACGTTGCAAGTGCTCGATAATGTTGCTGCAAAATCAAATGATATTTGGTTGAGGTGGGCTGCAGTGCTCCACGATATTGCAAAACCGGCAACAAAAAAATTTGACCATGAACACGGATGGACTTTTCACGGGCACGAAGTAGTTGGCGCAAAAATGGTTCCTAAAATTTTTGCAAAACTTAAGCTGCCGTTAACGGACAAAATGCGCTTTGTGCAAAAAATGGTGGAGTTGCATTTGCGTCCCATAAGCCTTACAAAAGAAAATATCACGGATAGCGCCATACGTCGTTTGTTATTTGATGCCGGTAACGATATTGATGCGCTCATGACTCTTTGCGAAGCAGACATAACAAGCAAGAATAAAATAAAAGTAAAACGATATCTAAAGAATTTTGAAATAGTTCGCCAACGTATGCAGCAAGTGGAAGAAAGCGATCGAATGCGTAATTGGCAACCGCCTATCACAGGCGAAATCATTATGGAGAAATTCGGCATTCCTCCAAGCAAAAACGTTGGCATTATCAAAGATGCCATTCGCGAAGCAATTCTCGATGGCATTATCCCTAACACTTACGAGGCTGCTTATAACTTCATGTTGCAAAAAGCCGCAGAGTTACATCTTGAGCCGGTGAAATAAATCATTTTCGTTTTACATTTATTAGTAATTATTTTGCTTATACCGATGATTTAGTGATTAACATGATTTTATATGATACCAGCTTTTATTTTTCATGGCATCTTCGTTGCGTCGCAATCCTTTCACCTGCAGTACCTGTGGCAACAGAATTGACGCTTCGTTAATTTACTGCGAATCGGATTTTTAAAGTCATCCTTTAGGGAGATTCAGAGGATTTTATTTTTGAAAAATAACGATATTGCAGGCTTCATTTTTGCAGAACTTTTTTAGGTTAGAAAAGTGATAAATAAAAAATTGTAAAACACAAATGGTTTAAATGATTGTATTGTTAAGTTGTTGAATTGATAAAAGAATTAAACCATTAAATCATTCATTACAAATCCGTAAACGTAAATCGAAATGGCAATTTTAAAGTTTCGTATCTATTTTGAAGAAGATGATGCCGTGTACAGAGATGTCGTAATTAAGCACACACAAACTTTTGAAGACTTGCATTATGCTATTTTAAAAGCTTTTGAATTTGACAATAAACACCAGGCAACATTTTATCGCAGCAACGATCACTGGCAAAGAGGACGAGAAATAACTTTAGCAAAATATGATAAACAATATAAAGCGCCACCATTGGTAATGAACGAAACAACTATCGGCAGCGAAATTCGCGACACCAATCAAAAATTTATTTATCAGTACGATTTTGTAAAGAACTGGACTTTTCTTGTTGAACTCATCAATGTAAGCAAAGAAGAAAACAGCAGAATAAGCTACCCCGCAGTATCAAGAGTAGAAGGGATTGGTCCGCAACAGTACGGAACACGCAGTTTGCTTGGCGAAAGATTTGCCGACATTGAGGAGAAATATGATCTTACAAAGAATGCAGAAGGTTTCGGTGAAGAGGGCAGCGGAGAAGACGAGGGTGATGTACAAGAAGAAGATACAGGCAGTGAAGATGAGTATTGATAAACAATTTACAAGTTGCTTAGCCATAACATATCTGCTTTAGAAATCTGTCACTACTGCTTTCACATTCAACACTCCAAGCAATAAAATAAAACACTATGAAAGCACTTTACCTGTTTATTGCTTTTGCTTTTTTTGTGCAAATAAATTGCAGCGGGCAGAGCAATTCTTATGCAACAATGGCAAAAAGATTTTTAAATTCTCTCTCTAAAGAGCAGCGCAGTAAAGCCTTATATGATTTTGGAAGTGATGAAAGATACAACTGGCATTTTGTTCCGGTAAAAGATCGCAAAGGAATATTGATTGGAGATTTAAACGAACAACAAAAAGAAGCGGCTTTTGCTTTACTGAAACTTTATTTAAGCGATGCTGCCTTTAAACAAACGCAAGAGATAATTCAATTAGAGCTTGTGTTACAGGAATTGGAGAATAGATCAAAAGATGATTGGTTTCGTAATCCTGCGAATTATGCATTTATCTTTTTTGGTAATCCATCTGATACTGCAGCATGGGGCTGGCGATTCGAAGGACATCATATCTCTTTTATATTTTCTACAATTAATAACAAACTTATTTCCGGCACACCGGGTTTCTTAGGTGCAAATCCTGCTATTGTTTTATCTGGACAGCAAAAAGGTAAAGAAGTGCTTAAGAATGAAGCACACCTTGGCTTTGCATTAATGCAATCACTTACCTCTTCGCAATTAAGCAAAGCGATTATAGGCAATGATGCTCCAGCAGATATCCAGACTTCTAACAGCAGAAAAGCAATGATTGAAAAACAGCAAGGAATTCTTTACAGCGAGTTGAATAAAGAACAGCAAAAAATTTTTTTGCAATTGTTAAGTGTTTACATCAACCGCTATACAAAACATTTTGCTGATGACATGATGCACGAAATTGAGAACGCCGGTTTAGATAAGCTGCAATTTGCATGGGCTGGCTCTCAACAGCGTGCAATAGGAAAACCTTATTACTACCGCATACAAGGACCAACGATAATTATCGAATTAGATAACACACAAAACAACGCCAACCACATACACTCTGTAGTTCGCGATTTAAAACATGATTTTGGCGGTGATGAATTATTAAAGCATTATCAAAAGTATCATCAAACAAAATGATGCTTTATGAATACTGTTTCACTGCCGTAAGCCAGGTTACCCTCATCCATATAACCAAAAAAATTATCAGGCTCTAAATTTATACCGCACTTTTGTGACAGTAAAATTTCTTGTTGAATGGCAAGTATATTGTTTCAATGGATAACGGTTTTATATGCGGCAATTGTTCATCCTTTCTTTGTTTCAACGACTGACATTAACTATAACAGTAAAGACAAAGAACTTGAAATTAGTGTTCGCATTTTTACCGATGACTTCGAAAACACGCTTCGAAAATATCACACTTCAAAAATTGATATTCTTCATCCTGCCAATCAGGAGGAAATGAATGGTTTTGTAAATGATTATATTCAAAAGCATCTTCACCTTAAAGTGAATGGGAAAGCAGTGCAGATGAATTTTGTGGGTTATGAGCAGCAAAGCGAAAGTATATGGTCATACTTTGAAGTAAAGAACATTAGCAATGTTCAAAAGATAGATATTGTAAATTCTTTATTACACGACTATACTTCTAATCAGGAAAATATGCTGCATGTAAGAGCAAGTAACAAAGATTTTAGTTATAAGTTAGACTATCCTGATACTAATGCATCATTCAGTTTCTAATTCTTCTTTTATTTCATCAGAAACCGTTACAAGCAGTTTATCTATGCGGTGACCATCCATATCAACTATCTCAAAATTAAAACCACGATGCCCCATTTTATCACCTGTTACCGGAATGCGTTCCATGTGGTGCAAAATAAAACCGGCAAGTGTATCAAACTCCTCCTGCTCACCCTCATCCATCCATGCAGTTTTATTGAAGTAGCTTAAGAAATCGTAGTAAGGAATTTGAGCATCTATCAAGTATGTGCCATCTTCTCTTTTCACAATCTCGTAAGGTTCCTCATGCGGTTCCGAAATATCGCCAACAATTGCTTCAAGAATATCATTCAAAGTAATAATGCCCTGTAGTGTTCCGTATTCATCCACTATAAAAGCATAATGGGTTTTGTGTGCTTTAAATTTTTCAAGCAACTGGTAAGCAGAATTATTTTCAGGAACATAAAATGCAGGTCTCATTACATCTTTAATCGGCGTTTCTTTCGGCACACGAAAAATATCTTTCAATGATACTACACCTCTTACATTGTCAACGGTGCCTTCACATGCAGGATAAATGGAATGCACTTTATCATCTGCAAATTGTTTTATTTCATTCACTTTACTGTTGATATCAATCCATATAATATCGTTACGGTGCGTCATAAGCGACGTAATATTTCTATCACCCAAATGAAAAACCCGTTCTATAATTTCCTGTTCTGCCTCTTCAATAGTTCCCTGTTCTGTGCCTTCACTAATGATCGCTTTTATTTCTTCTTCCGTTACTGCCGAGTCTTTGCTGCGGATGTTAAACACTTTTATAAGTAAGCTGCTTGATTTTGTTAACAGCCATATAAAAGGGTAGGTAACATAAGTGATGCTGCGCATAGGTGCTGCCAGCAATTTGGCAATGCCTTCAGGGTTGCTTAAGCCAATCCGTTTAGGAACGAGTTCGCCTAATACAAGTGAAAAATAAGTAACAAGAATTACTACAACTGCAGTTGCGATTGCATTGCTGTAATGTTGTATAAGTTCAAAACGGTTAAAAAATTCTACAAGACTATCTTTAATATGTTCGCCCGAGAAGATACCATTCAAAATTCCAATGAGCGTAATTCCGATTTGTACGGTAGAAATAAATTTATCGGGATGATTGGCGAGTTGCAATGCTTCTCTTGCTTTTGCATCGCCTTTATTTGCCTGAGCTTCTAATCGTGCTTTGCGTACCGAGACCAATGCTATCTCAGCCATTGCAAAAACGCCATTCAAAATTATAAGCCCGAGAATAATGAGTATTTCCATAATTTATTCTTGCAAAACTAAAGAATATGCAATAAAGCTTTAGTTAACATACCTTATAAAAGAAATGCCACAATCTCAACTGGGTAAGAAGTTTACACAGATAAAATTTTTTTTTCTGTTAGCAGAGGGGGCAGTCCTGTAAATCTCTTATAAATATAAGCGGTGCATAATCCAATGCCACTGCCTAAAACAGCGCCGCCAAGCACATCAAGCGGGTAATGAATACCAACATATACCTGCGCGTATGCAATGGTTGCAGCCCACATAAAAAACAAGTAATTCCATTGTTTAAAATGAGAACGCATAGTGTAGAAAATAAAACATGCCATGCCAAAATGATTGGTAGCATGCGAAGAAGTAAAGCTGCCATTACCCGGGCAATAGTTTAACAACAAACGAACATGATCTACCAGCGCCGCATCTTGGCAAGGGCGTGTGCGATTAATCCATACCTTAACAAATGTGCTGCTGATTTGATCTGTAAGCGTTACCGTGATAATAAAAAATAAAACCCACGACCATATACGCCAACCGAAGTTAAATACAACAAAAAGAGACAAAAATAAATACAAAGGAATCCATGTGTTGGAATCGCGATACCACGGAAAAACATTATCGAAGAAGCTGTTTGTCCATTCCGTATTTATTTTTGAAAACAGCGCCTGATCCCAACGGTTAAGCGTTTGCCATAGCTGCGACCAGAATGTATTTAATAAAAACATTGCTGAAAAATTTCGGTGGCAAGATAAAGAATGGTGATTATAATATTTTTATTTGGTGGCGAGCTGCATAATATCTGGCATCGCCTGTTGTGCCTGCCCCGAGAAAGATTTTGTGTGAAGCCTCGGGGTCACTCACTTTATCGTTCTGAATTTTCTTCAGCAAAATCCCTTCAGCAAAATATTTTCAAATCAAATTATGTAATTATACACACGCTTACATCCTGAAACTGTGGTTCGATATTTTTTATTATATTGAATTTAAATTACTGTCGTATGAAAAAGGTTGTCTTGCTTTCTCTCTTCAATTTTTTTACCGTGCTTATTATACATGCACAAATACAACCGGAAAAACCGTTTTTTCCACGCCGCTTCGATACTTCATATAAACGTCACATGCTGATAGATTCATTTAGGGAACAGCTTTTTCAAAACAATCAACCTTATGCTTACCGGATGCCTGTTGCCGGGGCTATGCCAAAAAAATTTGTTTATGTCGGTAATAACGGAAAAGGTTTTGATCTTTATCAAACCATGCAGGATAACATGTACATCTTAAGACCCGATTCAACTTTTTTATCCAATATGCCTGTAATAAAAACACCGGCAGGAAAGGGGAAGAAGGATTAGTTGAAGGTTGAAGGGTAAGGTTTAAGGTGTAAGGTGTAGGGTTTAAGGTGTAAGGTGTGGAGCGAAATTACGAACTACTCACTACTCACTACTCACTACTGACTACTCACTACTCACTCATCAATGAATCACTTTCTTTGCAAGAATAATCATACGGGGTGATTTTCTAATATCATAACTTCCAAGATCGTAGTCGCCAAACACTTCCTGCACCTGCATTTGCTGAAAAGCAAGCATATCGTTGAAATCACCCAAAGAAAATTTTGCTACCTTTTCTGTTGCAAGATGTTTTAGTGAGCCATCTGCGTCTCTTATCTGTATCTGTTTAAAAAAATGCTCTTCGTTATGCCAGCGCGTAATATGAAAATGCACATTGAAAATTTCTGTTTCTTCGGTCGGCACAAAATGATCTTCTACGTAATGCGTGTTTAAATAATCAATTACAAGTATGCCAGTGGATTTAAGACTTTGCACCATGGTGCGCATGGCATCATCATGTTCGCGGCGTGTGTGGAAATAACCAAAGCTGGTGAAGAAATTGAAAGTATAATCGAAGTAATTAATGTAGAAAGGCAGCCGCATATCGTGCTGAAAAAAATGCAGGTTGTCTGTTTCAGATTTTTGTGCTTCATTAATAAACGGCTCTGAAAGATCAATACCTGTAACATCGAAACCCAACGAAGCCAAAACCTTGCTGTGCCTGCCTTTGCCACATGCAACATCGAGTATGGTGCTTCCCGGTTTTGGCTGCAAGCATTGCACAAGCACTTTTACAAACGCCGCTGCCTCTTGCTCATTACGCTTATAGTACAACAAATCGTAATACGGCGAACTAAACCATTCTCTAAACCATTCTTTTAAAGCCATGTCTGTTAAATATCATTCAAAATTATTTTTTTAAATTTTGCCTTTCAAAAAAGTTTTATACTCGCAGCGAACTTCCTTCGGCAAGTTATTTTTTTAGATTATGTTTGCGGCTACCAAAATTGTTGAGCGATGGGTTTAATAAAAAGCATTTCGGGGATAAGGGGTACAATTGGTGGAAAACCCGGAGAAACACTAAGTCCCTTAGATGTTGTAAAATTTACTGCTGCGTACGGAACGTGGTTACTGCAAAATAATTCCGAAAATAAAAAGATTGTCATTGGTCGTGATGGACGTATAAGCGGTGAGATGATTCAGCGCCTTGTTGTAAGCACATTAAATGCTCTTTCGCTCGATGTTATTGATCTTTCTCTTAGCACTACACCTACTGTTGAAATGGCTGTAATTTATCACAAAGCCGCAGGCGGTATTATTATAACCGCAAGCCATAATCCCAAAGAATGGAACGCGCTAAAATTACTCAACAACAAAGGCGAATTTATAAGTGAAGCAGACGGCAAACAAATACTCGATATTGCCGCAAGCGATAATTATCATTTTTCACATGTTGATAAACTTGGTTCTCACGCTCTTGATGAAGAAGCACTGCAAAGGCATATTGATGCAATTGTAAATTATCCTCTTGTTGATGTTGCTTCGATTAAGAAAGCGAAATTTAAAATTGTTGTTGATGCTATTAACAGCACAGGCGCTATAGCTGTTCCCAATTTATTAAAAGCGCTTGGTGTAAAAGATTTGGTTGTGCTGAATGAAGAATTAAATGGGAGATTTGCACACAATCCCGAGCCACTGCCCCAACATCTTTCTCAATTGTGTACCGAAGTAAATAAACAGCATGCACATCTTGGTATTGCTGTAGATCCTGATGTTGATCGCTTGTGTTTTGTGTGTGAAGACGGTTCACTCTTTGGTGAAGAATATACGCTTGTTGCAGTGGCAGATTATTTGTTACAGCATCGCAAAGGCAATACCGTTAGTAATCTTTCTTCAACACGTGCATTAAAAGATATTACACTGAAACATGGTGGCGAATATTTTCCCAGCGCTGTTGGTGAAGTAAACGTGGTAACCAAAATGAAAGAGGTTGAGGCTGTAATCGGCGGCGAAGGCAATGGCGGTATTATTGTTCCCGATTTGCATTATGGTCGCGATGCGCTGATTGGCATTGCATTGTTTCTTACTTATCTTGCCCAAAGCAAAAAGAGCACAACACAATTGCGCAGGCAATATCCCGATTACTTTATCAGCAAAAACAAAATCGAGCTCGATAACGGCGTTGATGTAAAAAAGATTTTTGGCAACATTCAAAAGAAATACAAGAATCAACCTATCAACACAGATGATGGTCTTAAAATAGAATTCGATAACGATTGGGTGCATTTGCGCACCAGTAACACCGAGCCCATCATTCGCATATACGCCGAAAGTAATTTCGAAACCACCGCAGGCAATATTGCCAAGCGTATTATGCAAGACATTCGTGAAAGCATGTAAGGAACCCTCTAACCCCTGAAGGGGGAATACAATCACTATTATTTTTACTTGCGCTCCGTTTTTTTGCCGAAACAGTCATTAAACTCATTCAATTTAGTAGATTAGTAGTTATTATTTTTGCACCGGCTTTTATTCCATTACTCATCTTCGTTGTGTCACTCACTTGTACTGCAGTACATGACGGAACAAAAAAATACCCCTTTAGGGGATAGGGGCATGAATCGAATTTATTTAGATAACGCTGCTACAACACCATTGGATCCACAGGTGCTCGAAGCCATGATGCCTTATTTAACCACGCATTTTGGTAATCCTTCTTCTATTTACAGTTATGGAAGAGAAACAAGACTCGCGATTGAAAATGCGAGAAAAACTGTTGCGAGAATTCTGAATGCTCATCCTGCCGAAATATTTTTTACAAGCGGCGGAACAGAAAGCAGCAATACCGCTATTAATGCTGCCGTAAAAGATTTGGGTTGCAAACATATCATTACATCATCTATCGAGCATCATGCAACATTGCATACAGTTGAGTATTTGCATTGCAGAGATGGAGTTGCGTTGAGTTATGTTAAGCTTTTATCAAATGGGCATGTTGATATAAATGATCTTGAAGAACTGCTGGCGCAAAGTGATGAAAAGTGTTTGGTAACACTTCTCCATGCAAACAATGAAATCGGCAACATGCTCAACATACATGCTGTAGGAGAATTATGCAAAAAATACAACGCTGTTTTTCATTGCGATACTGTTCAAACAGTTGGTCACTTTCCTTTCGATTTAAGAAATACGCCTGTACATTTTATCACAGGAGCGAGTCATAAGTTTCACGGACCAAAAGGTGCAGGAATTTTGTACATTAATGAAAACGTAAAGATTGAGCCCTTTATACATGGGGGCGGACAGGAGCGCAACATGCGTGCAGGAACAGAAAATGTTTATGGCATTGTTGGCTTTGCAAAAGCACTTGAAATTGCTACCACTAATCATGAGCAGGACAGAAAATATATAAACGATTTAAAAGTTTATATGATGGAACAACTGAAACAAGAGATTGGTTGTGTTTCATTCAATGGTGATCCATGCGGTAGCAGTTTATATACTGTGTTGAATGTTAGTTTTCCTAAAACAGAAAAAAGTGAGATGATACTTTTCAATCTCGACATCAACAACATTTGTGCAAGCGGCGGCAGTGCATGCACCAGCGGTGCAAATACAGGCAGTCATGTTATTGAGGCAATTGATAACGACCCAAATAAAATTGCCGTACGTTTTTCTTTTAGTAAATACAACACAAAAGATGAGGTTGATATTGTTATTAAGAAGTTGAAAGAGTTGATATAAAATTTTGCAACTTCTTGGCACCATAGTAATTAAAAAGGGAAACTCAAGCTTCCCTTTTTTGCTGCAACCAGCTCAAAAAATCTATGAAACAATTTTAATTAACATCCCAAAACAATTTTGTTGTTACAACATCGCCGCCGATTGCATCAGAGGCAGAATTATAATTTGAAGTATTGATATTTTGCTCAAGAATGGGATAAGTAAACCTTACCGGGAAATCGCTTTCTGCATTGGAGGGTGCTTGCATTTCGGGATAATCAAGACGACGAATTAAAGTCCACGCATCAAAGCCGCGATTGTATAATGCAATGTATTCCTGCGTTGCTATTTTTTGTTTATAGTTGCCGGGAGCTGTCGCATAATTTACATCGGGTTGTGCAAGATACGTTGCTGCATCATCATCAGACCCGCCCCATTCTTCAATAGAAGCGGTAACCGCATTGTTATAATGTTGCTGTGCGGTACCACCTACATTCATTCCTCTTTCTACTGCTTCCGCCAGGGTAAATTCCACCTGCGCATAATCAAGCATTACAAAAGGTGCTTGAGGTAATTGTTGTGCAGCAGTTACATGAGAGAAATTTGTAAAAGTATTGCCGTTTCCGGGAATTCCTCCAACATAAGTATCACCGGGTCCCGTTGTAAAATAAAGCGGCAGGCGCGGATCATTTAAACTTTTCATCAGGTTTATAATGGTGTTTGCAGGAATGTAGTCGTTTCTTCCGCTTTGCACAAGATTAATCCAAACAGGATTTGTGTTGGGTGGCGCATCTAAAAAAACAAATACCGCATTATCACTGTTAGAGGTAAATGCGCCCGGCGCTGCAGACTCTACGACTGTTTTGGCAGTAGCAGGGTCACTGTCTGCAAGCAGCATTCCCATTACAAGCTTTATTGAGTTTGCAAACTTTTTCCACATTTCTACGTCGCCTCCGTAAAGAAGGTCAGCACCGTTGAAGCTTATTCCGGAAGCATCTAACGCGGCAATATCTGCATCTAATCTTGTTAGCAGGTCATAGTAAATGGTTTTCGCATCATCATAATGTGGAAAAAGTATTTCATCTTTTAAAGCTTCTGAATAAGGTACATCACCAAATGTATTTATCAGCACCTGATAAGCATACACTTCAAGTATATCTGCAATGGCAAGCTGATTTTTTTGTACTGTTTCATCTGTTACATCACGTGGTATCAGCTTTTTAGCCTCTTCAAGATCACGAAGCACATCTTTATACATTACCGTCCACCAGCTATCGGGGATTTGACGTGTTTTAAGATCATAGCGGCTTTCATCGGTATAAGTTGTTTGTGTCCACTGCTGTGTTATCAGCCTGAAAATATTGTTGTTTACATTGGCATCAGCTACATTGAATATGAGATTTTTTTCAGCATTTGAAAACAGTGTTTGAGACGGAACGGTGCTGGGATTTTTCTGATCAATATTTAATTTTGAAATATCCTTATTGCATCCCGTTATAATGTATATACATGCTGATATAAAAATTAGCTTTTTCATTTTTACAGATTTAAAATTTTACAGTTACATTAAATCCAATACTGCGCACGGAAGGGTATGCGCCGGTTTGCAATCCCTGTATATTACCAGAGCTTGTGGTTTCTTCAGGATCTGCATAAGGCAGATTTTTATGAATTATCCAAAGGTTTCTTCCAACAAGAGAAAGATCAATGCTTCTGATCGGATTTAATCTTTTCATGAGATTAGCCGGTAAAGAATATGTAAGAGAAGCTTCGCGCAGTTTTACATAGCTCGCATCATATATAAACGCAGCAGAAGGAGTTCTTACATAACCATAAGCGCCGAATAAGCCGCTTATATCAACACGGTTGGTGTTTTGTTTTCCATCTGCAGTTACGCCGGGGAAAATTACACCGCCACCTTCATCAAGCGTGTTTCTTACGGGGTTGCCTTTATCATTCAATCCCGCGGTTTCAGGATATAATCCTGTTGCCAATCCGTAATACATATCGAGTGAAAAGACATCGCCACCTTTTCTTACATCAATAAGAAAACTAAGCGCAAGATTTTTGTATTTGAAAGTGTTGGAAATGCCGCCGATCCAATCCGGATTTACATTTCCGATGATTTCATTTGCAGTTACAGAACCTTGATAATAACCATCGGCTGCCACAACTTTTTGTCCGTCGCGATACACAAAATTGGAACCTCTTAATGTACCATACGGTTCACCCAAGGCTGCATTCACTGTAACATCACCCTGGAAAGTTGTTATAAGCAAATTCTGAGAAGTATCAAACAGCGATAAAACTTTACTCTTGTTTTGAGACCAGTTTACATTAACCGTCCAAGAAAAATCTTTAGTTCTTACAGGAGTTCCGTTCAATGAAACTTCAACGCCCCTGTTTCTTATAACGCCGGCATTCACAAACTCATATACATAGCCCGTAGCAGTAGATACTCCCACAGGAATTATTTGGTCAACAGATTTTGTACTGTAATATGTGAAATCTAATCCCAGCCTGTTTTTCAGCGTTGATAATTCTAAACCTGCTTCATAACTTTTGGTTCTTTCAGGTTTTAAATTTTGATTATTTTTTGTGTTGGATACTGAAAATAAAGTAGCCGTGCCAAAAGAGACAGCATTGTTATCGTGTGCATACGTATCATATACACTTAAAGCGGGAGCACTGTTACCTACTTCAGCATAATTCGCTCTTAACTTTCCATAACTTAACCAGGTTGCTGAAGGGAGAAGTTTTGAAAAAATAAATCCGGCAGAAACAGAGGGATAATAATAAGTGTTATTGGCTTTTGGCAATGTTGAAGATTTGTCTCTGCGCACTGTTCCGTCTAACACGAGCATATCTTTATATGAAAGCGTAGCGCCTGCAAACACTCCATCTACTTCAATTTGAGTTAGCGCTTCAACGGGCGGATTAACTGCATTAAGAGAATTTGATAATGCATAAAATCGTGGAATCACCAATCCTCCATTTGTTTTTGCCAAAACAGATGAAACAGTCGTTTGCCTGATATTTCCGCCAATCAATGCTTTTACGTTAAGGTCTTTTGTAACGTTCTTATCAAAATTTATAAGAAGATCATAATTGGTT
>Ga0081539_10001238_pt1 | contig 45456 bp, 42 predicted proteins | sample TabmetS4T2R2_FD_71023 | JGI IMG/M metagenome (GOLD analysis project Ga0081539, IMG submission 71023) | Tabebuia heterophylla rhizosphere microbial communities from the University of Puerto Rico - S4T2R2 | ecosystem: Host-associated > Plants > Roots > Rhizosphere ... | reverse complement strand
GGACCGCTCGAAGTGGACACGCCCAGAGCGCCGCCGAAGGACGCGCCCAAAGCGGCCCCGACCGCCGCGATCTCGTCCTCGGCCTGGAAGGTCCGGACGCCGAACTCCTTGTAGCGCGCGAGCTCCTCGAGGATCCCCGAAGCAGGCGTGATCGGATACGCACCGAGGAACAGCGGCAACCGAGACTGCACCGACGCCGCGACGAGCCCCAACGCGAGCGCCTGGTTCCCGGTCACGTTGCGGTAGACGCCCGGCCGGAGCTTCGCCGGCTTGACCTCGTACGAGACCGCGAAGCTCTCCGTCGTCTCGCCGAACGCGTAGCCGGCCTGGAACGCCTTCGTGTTCCCTTCGGCGATCGCCGGCTTCGAGGCGAACTTCTTCGCGATGAAGTCGATCGTGCCCTCGGTCGGCCGGTTGTAGAGCCACGACATCAGCCCGAGCGCGAACATGTTCTTGGCGCGCTCGGCCTCGCGCTTCGTGACCTCGACCTCCTTCAGCGCCTCGAGCGTCATCGACGTCAGCGCGATGTCGTGGACGTGGTAGTCGTCGAGCGAGCCGTCCTCAAGCGGGTTCGTCGCGTAGCCGGCCTTCGTCAGGTTGCGGTCGGTGAAGGCGTCGCGGTCGACGATCAGCGTGCCGCCCTTCGGCAGGTCGCGGAGGTTCGTCCGCAGCGCCGCCGGGTTCATCGCGACGAGGACGGTCGGCGCGTCGCCCGGGGTGAGGATGTCGTGGTCGGCGAAGTGGACCTGGAAGCCGGACACGCCTGGAAGCGACCCGGCCGGTGCACGGATCTCCGCGGGGAAGTCGGGGAATGTCGAAAGGTCGTTGCCGAGGACGGCCGTCTCGCTCGTGAACCGGCCGCCGGTGAGCTGCATCCCGTCGCCCGAGTCGCCGGCGAAGCGGATGATCACACGGTCCAGCTGCTCGACGGGCTTGGCCATCTCCTGCCCGACAGGTATAGCGCAAACCGAACGCGGCGCCGCCCCGAATACCCCCGCGTAATCCGCCATCAGGAGGGGCACCAGTGAAGAAGCTCGTACTCGCGCTAGCCGTCGCCGCACTCGGCGCGATGCTCGCGGTCTCGATCGGCCTCGGCGCGACGAAGATGGAGGGCGCCAAAAAGCTGTCGGCCAAGCTGACGGCCGGGCAGGAAGTCCCGAAGCCGCACGGCGTCCCGGCAGGCGCGACTGGCACGTTCACCGGCAAGCTCGTCGGCAACAAGCTGACGTGGAAGCTGACGTTCAAGGGCCTGAGCGGCGCGGCCGTCGCAGCCCACATCCACATGGGCAAGCGCGGCACGGCCGGCAACGTCCTCGTCGCGCTCTGCCCGCCGGGCTGCAGGTCCGGGAAGACCGGATCGACGACGGTGAAGAAGGGCGTGCGCGACGCGATCGAGCGCGGCGTCACGTACGTGAACGTCCACACGAAGAAGAACCCCGGCGGCGAAATCCGCGGCCAGGTGAAGGCCACGGCAAGCTAGGGAGAGCCCGAGGGGCGGGCGGGTCTCCGGCCGCCCCTCTACGGCTCGCGCCGGCGAACGACGCTCAGGCCCCAGGCTTCGCCGGACGCGAACAGCTCATCTGGGTCGACCTCGCCGAGCCAGCCGATGAAGTGCCGCTCGGGGTCGTCGGCGGTCGAGCCGTAGACCGCCGGCCGCTCGGGCGCCGCCGGCTCCTCGCGCTGCCCGCGCTCGAGCGCGTCGAGGCGCGCCTCCGCCTCCTCGGCAGCCGGCCCTTCCATATAGCCCCTAGGCACCCTCCTCCTCGAGCAACGCCTGCAGGTCGAAGGGCGCGTTGAACATTGCGACGCCCTCCCCGCTCGGCGGCCGAGGCCACTCCTCGCGCGGCCGGTCGCGGTAGAGCTCAATCCCGTTGCCGTCGGGGTCGCTGAGGTAGATCGCCTCGCTGACGCCGTGGTCGGTCGCGCCCTGGAGGGGGATCCCGGCCGCGAGCACACGGCGGAGGGCATCCGCGAGGGTGCGCCGGTCGGGATAGCGGATCGCGACGTGGTAGAGGCCCGTCGTGCCCGGCGGCGGCGGCGACCCGCCCCGGCTCTCCCAGGTGTTCAGGCCGAGGTGGTGGTGGTAGCCGCCCGCCGAGATGAACGCAGCCTGGTCGCCGATGCGCTGGACGACGTCGAAGCCGAGCACGCCGTGATAGAACTCGAGGGCGCGGTCGATATCCGCGACCTTGAGGTGAACGTGACCGATGTCGACCCGCGGATCCAAGGAAAGACACGTTAGCGCCCGACGAGTCTCCGAGCCGATCGACGTGCTGCCAGATCCCACATTTGTTGTCAGACGAGACGAGTTTGACTCTGTCCGGCTCGACAATGAAGATGAGTTCGACGTGGCTGCCGATCAAGAAGCGCCCACGGCCGAGACGATCGGCCAGAGACTTCGACGCCTTCGAACCGAGCGCCGGCTTTCGCAGCGCGAGCTTTCGTCGCCGGGCGTGAGCTACGCGTACATCTCGCGGATCGAGGCGGGCACGCGGCAGCCGTCGGTGAAGGCGCTCCGGATGCTCGCTCGGAAGCTCGGCGTTTCCGCGGACTACCTCGAGACCGGCTCCGACCTGAACGAGACGGCGAAGCGGGAGCTCCGGCTCGCGGACGCCGAGATCCGGCTCCGTCTCGGCGAGGACGCCGAGGACGCCGAGGCCGCGCTCAGCCAGATCCTCGACGAGTCCGGCACCGCCGGCGACACCCCGGCCGCCCTTCGCGCGCGGGTCGCGCTCGGGCTCGCGGCCGCGACTCGCGAAGACCACGCGCGCGCGGTCGAGCTCCTCGAGGAGGCGATCGACAGCGTCGCGCTCCTGCCGAGCGAGCGACCCGACGTCTTCGTCGCGCTCGGCCGCTCGTACGCCGCGCTCGGCCGCGGCGACCAGGCCGTCGAGCTCTACGAGCGCTCGCTCGAGGAGACGACGCGAGAGGCGCCGGAGGACGCGGCGATGCAGGTCCGCTTCGCGACCTACCTGAGCTACGCGCTCACCGACGTGGGCGAGCTCGGCCGGGCCGAGACGGTGATGCAGGACGCGCTCGAGCGCGCCGGGGATACGGCCGACCCGTACACGCGCGTCCGGCTGTACTGGTCGCTCGCGCGCGTGGCGGAGCGCGAGGGGAAGTCGGCCGCCGCGCTCGACTACGTCCGCCGGGCGATCGCTCTGCTCGAGACGACCGAGGACAGCCTCCACCTCGCTCGGGCACACGTCCTCTGCGCCTGGATCATGGGGCTCCAGGGCAAGGACGCCGAGCGGCACCTCGCCCTCGCGGAGCAGCTCTTCGGGCCGCGCCCCGACTCGGGCGACCTCGCGCAGCTCCGGATCGAGCAGGCGCGACGGGCGGTGCTGGTCGAGGACGCGGATTCGGCCGTACGGCGAGCGCAGGAGGCGCTCGAGGTGCTCGGCGACGCGAAGAGCCCCGAGCAGGGGTCGGCGCTGTGGGCGTACGCGGACGGGCTCGCGCTGCGAGGCGAAACGGACGCAGCGAACGACGCATACCGGAAGGCCGTCGAGCTGATGGCCGAGCACGGCAGCTGGCGCGAGGCGGCGCAGGCCTGCCGCGCGTGGGGGCGGATGCTCCGAAGCGCGGGTCGCGAGTCGGAGGCGCTCGACGTGCTCGAGCGCGCCACCGACCTCGCCGTCCGCGACGACCTCGCCGAATCGAGCCGCAAGCGTTGACGATTCGGGCCTCGTTTCGTCCTCGAGGCCCCTACTCGCTCGCTCTCACCGCCAGGCGCTCGGGCGACGCCTCGCGACGGTTTCGCGACGGCGTGCTCGATGCGCTCGTTCCCGAGCGGGCTCGAGCGCGGCAGCTTCCGGACGGAACGGTCGAGATCGTCGCCGCGACGGTGGAGGCGGTCGAGCGGATGCGGTTCGTGCTCGCCTTGGACGACGACCACTCGCCGTTCCTGCGCCTGTGCCGGCACGATCCGCTACTCCACGAGACGGCGTGGCGGTTCGAAGGACTGCGTCAGCTTCGCGTGCCGACGGTCGCCCAGGCGCTCCTGCGGGCGCTCTGCGGGCAGCTGATCGAGTCGTCGCGGGCGCGGGCGCTCGAGCGGCGGATCGTTCGCGCGACGACGCCGTCCGCGGAGTCGCTGCACGAGCCACCTCGGCGGGAGGACTTGGCGGCACTCTCGCCGGCGCGCCTGCGCGGGCTCGGGCTGCACGCGCGCCGGGCCGCGACGCTCGTCCGGCTCTGCTCCGAGCTGGATCTCGAGCGGCTCCACGACGTCCGGACCGACGCGGTGGCAGCCCGCCTCCTCCGCGAGCGCGGGCTCGGGCCCTGGTCGGTGGGCGTCGTCTGCCTCGAAGGCCTTGGCCGGAGCGAGCGCGGGCTCGTCGGCGACCTCGGGCTGATCAAGCTCCTCGGTGCGCTCGAGCGACGCCGGGTCGAGGCCGAGGAGACGGCGGTGCTGCTCGAGCGCTACGGCGAGTGGGCCGGCCTGGCGAGCGTGTACCTGCTCGTGGGCTTCGGCAACGGGCTGATCCCGCTGCCGGAAGGGTCGCGGCTACGCCCCCCGCCCGCCCGGCTGCGCTACGCCGCCGCCTAGACTGCCGCCCATGGCGATCGACCCACGCCGGCTGGCGATCCTCGGCGCGGGCCGAATCGGCGAGTCGCTGCTCAGCGGCCTGCTCAGCTCCGGATGGCGCGAGCCCGGCGAGATCGTCGTCACGGGGCGGCGGGACGACAGGCTCGGCGAGCTCGCCGAGCGGTACGGCGTCACCGCGACGCTCTCGAACGCGGAGGCGATCGCTGGCGCAGCGCTCGTCGTTATCGCGGTCAAGCCGCAGGACTTCGAGGTCCTGCTCGGCGAGATCGGCGGCCTGCTCGATCCCGAGCAGACGGTGCTCTCGGTCGCGGCGGCGATCCCGACCACGGCGATCGAGCAGCTGATCGCGCCGCGCGTCCCGGTCGTGCGCGCGATGCCTAATGCTCCCGCGACCGTGCACGAGGGGATCGCCGGCGTCTGCGCGGGCGCTCACGCGGGCGACGAGCATCTCGCGCTCGCCGAGGAGGTGCTCTCGCACCTGGGCGCGGTGGTTCGCGTGCCCGAGCGGTCGATGGACGCGGTCACCGCGGTCTCGGGCTCCGGGCCGGCGTACTTCGCCCTGCTCGCGGAGGCGATGATCGAGGCCGGGATCCTGCTCGGCCTCTCGCGCGAGGTGACGACGCGCCTCGTCGTCCAGACGATGCTCGGCACCGCGCACCTGCTGCGCGACGAGCACATCCATCCGGTCGAGCTGCGCGAGTCGGTGACCTCGCCGGGCGGCACGACGATCGTCGCGATCCGCGAGCTCGAGCGCGCCGGCGTCCGCGCGGCGTTCCTGAACGCGATCCAGGCCGCGATGGAGCGCTCGCGCGAGCTCGCGGCCGGCGACCAGTGACGGGGCGCGGCGTCGAGCTGGTCGTCTGTGCGAATGCGGAGGCGGCGGCGCGAGCGGCGGCGGAGCGGCTCGTCGACGCCGTGCGAGCGGGCGGAGCGATCGCCTTGTCCGGCGGGTCGACCCCGCGGCGCTCGTTCGAGCTCGCGGCGCAGCTCGAGCCGAGCTGGGCGAAGGCGTCCGCGTGGTGGGGCGACGAGCGCTGCGTCCCGCCGCACGACGCGCGCTCGAACTACCGACTGGCGCGCGAGGCCCTTCTGGATCGCCTCGCCCGCCCGCCCGAGGTGCACCGGATCCGCGGAGAGCTGCCCGCCGAGGAGGCCGCCGCAGCGTACGAGGAGGAGCTCGGCGAACTGCGGCTCGACCTCGCGCTGATGGGGCTCGGGCCGGAAGGACATACCGCCTCGCTCTTTCCGGGGGCGCCGACGCTGGACGAGCGGGTGCGGCGGGTCGTGGCTGCGAAGCCCGGGCTCGAGCCGTGGGTCGACCGCGTGACGCTGACGTTGCCGGCGCTCTCGGCTTCGCGAGAGGTGCTGTTTCTCGTGACGGGCGAGGCGAAGGCCGACGCCGCGCGGCGCGCGTTCGCCGAGGAGCCGACGCGCGACGTTCCAGCCAGCCTGCTCCGCTCTTCGGAAGGCCGCACGGTCGCGATCCTCGACGCGGCTGCGGCGCGCGATCTCTCCGGCTGAGCTCTCTATCAGCGAAGCGGCAACGAATGCGTGCCGCTGGACACTTCACTCCGATTCCTATATTTAGTTCGCCGTGCTCGACGTCCTGACGATCAGCCGGCCCGACCAGTTGAAGGCCCTCGGCCACCCGCTTCGGCTGCGCGTGCTCGAGACGCTCGGGACGGACGACGACGAGGAGGAGCTGACGAATCGGGAGCTGGCGCAGCGCCTCGGCGTCGATCCCGGCCATCTCCACTTCCACGTGCGGATGCTGCTGAACGCGGGGCTGATCGAGCTCGCGGAGCGCGATCGGGGGCGCGAGAAGCCGTACCGGGCGGTCGCCCGGCACGTCCGCGTCGCACCCGAGCTGATCGCCACCGGGGCGGCGAACGACGCGCGCGAGGCGATGCTCGACCAGGTGCAGCGCGGCTGGTCGGAGTTCGCGCGCAGCGGGCGGTTCCGCAGCGCGCAGCTCAACGTGCGGCTCAAGCCGGAGGACGTGCGCGAGCTGTTCCGGCAGTTCGTCGAGGCGGCCGAGGAGCGCGAGGACGAGGCGAACGAGCCGCTCCTGATCACGTTCTTCTCGCACCCGCACCCGTCGCAGGCGGAGTAGACGTGTCCCGCCGCGTGACCTCCGGGGTCTGACCCCGCCCTTCGCCCGCCACGGCAGTTCTCCACGACTGACAGCGCTGCGTGAGCCGGAACCCGGGGTCAGACCCCGAATCGCCGAGCGGGTGGAGCCATGCGATCTCGCGACGCTTCTGTTTGATGGTCGCGCGTCTCTCATGCGACTTCGGGGTCAGACCCCGGATGGACGCTGCGGCCATGGCTTAGAAGGGCAGCAGTGGTGACGCGATGTCCGCAGCGACGTCGCGGGCCGCGGCCAGCGTCTGCAGCACCATCACGGTGTCGGCGATCGGGACGTCCTCGAGGTACTCGTCGCGGGCCTCGAAGGACCTCAGCACCGACTCGATCGCCTCCGCGTACCCGACGCGGTCGCCGGCCGCGATCGTCGCGAGCGCGTCGCCGACGTCGTGCGGGAAGCCCTCCGCCGTCCGCAGGCCATCCGCCACCACGCGTGCTTCGTCGTCCCGGCGGAGCACGAGAAGAGCCAAGACAGCCGCGTAGCGACCGATCGGCGAATCGGCGTGCGCGGCGCCCTCCGCGAGCGCCCACTCCGAATCGCGTTCGGCGCCGAGCGCGTCCGCGCCGAGGATTCGAGCGTTGATCGCCCCGATCGGCCGGCCCCAGCTCCCAGGCGGCGCGTCCTGCCAGCTCTCGCGGTAGCGCTCGGCCGCACGACCGAGCCAGACCCGCCCCGACGAGGCGTCGCCGGCCGCGCACGCCGCGAGCCCCGCCGCGTACGCCGCGTTGCCCATCCGCGTCAGCTGGCGCTGGCGGGAGTCCGGATCGCGGCTCTCTGCGACCCGCGCCTCGCCGTCGCGGTACCGTTCCGCTTCCCGCTCGGCCAATCCGGTCCAGTCCGTCACCGGGAAGAGCTTAAGCGGAGCACGATGCAAACGACGTTCGCCGACCTGAAGCTCCTGACCGCGCCCGGCCGCGTCTTCAGCCCGCGCCCGGCGACGGAGAGGCTCGTGGAGCGAGCGCTCGAGCGGACGGACGGCCTGCCGCTCCGGGTCGCAGACGTCGGCACCGGCTCGGGCGCGATCGCGGTCGCCCTAGCGGTGAAGGCGCCGCAGCTCGAGGTGTGGGCGACCGACACGAGCCCCGCGGCTGTGCAGCTCGCGTGCGCGAACGCCGAGCTCCACGGCGTCACCGACCGCGTGCACGTCGTCCGGGGCGACCTCCTCGACCCGCTCCCGGGCGCGTTCGACATGATCGTCGCGAACCTCCCGTACCTCCCCGAGTCGCTGCACGACGCGCGCTACGACGCCGAGCCGCACGAGGCGATCTACGCGCCCGGCGACGGCCTCGACCACTACCGGCGCCTGCTCGACGCGTGCCGCGACGGCAAGCTCGTGACCCCCGGCGGCGCGGTCCTGATCCAGTTCCACCGGCAGATCCTTGAGGCGAACTGCTGGGAGCTCGAGGCGCTCCGCGAGCGGCTCGAGAAGCTGCAACGCGTCGCGGCATAGACTCGGTCCGGATGCCCCGCACGCTGCGCGAAGTCGTCTACGTCGACGGGCTGCGGACCGCCTTCGGGCGCGCCGGCGAGCAGGGCATCTTCTGGAAGACGCGCGCCGACGACATGGCGGTCAAGGTCGTGCGCGAGCTCCTGCGGCGGAACCCGCAGATCCCGCCGGAGCGGATCGGCGACGTGGTCATGGCAGCGACGGCGCAGGTCGGCGACCAGGGCCTGACCCTCGGCCGCGACGTCGCGCTCCTCGCCGGAATCCCGCAGAGCGTTCCGGGCTTCGCGGTCGACCGGATGTGCGCCGGCGCCCTCACCGCCGTGACCGCCGGCGCGGGCGAGATCGCGATGGGCGCCGCCGACGTCGTCCTCGCGGGCGGCGTCGAGCACATGGGCCACCACCCGATGGGCGCCGACGTCGACTTCAACCCGCGCTTCGTCGCCGAGCGGCTCGTCGACCCGTCCGCGGTGACGATGGGCGCGACCGCCGAGAACCTCCACGACCGCTATCCACACCTCGACAAGACTGCGGCCGACGCGTTCGCGGTTCGGTCGCAGCGCCGAGCCGCCGCCGCGTGGTCGAACGGCGTCATGCGCGAGACCGTCGTCCCGATGAGCGTCTTCACCGACGAGGGGTGGAAGGTCGCCGACCGCGACGAGTTCCTCCGGCCGGACACGACGATGGAGGCGCTGGCGAACCTGCGCACGCCGTTCCGGCCGGGCGGACGGGTCACGGCGGGGAACTCGGCGGGCCTCACCGACGGCGCAGCCGCCTGCTTCCTTGCCGCCGAGGAGACCGCACGCGAGCTCGGCCTCGAGCCGACGATGCGCCTCGTCGCCTTCGCCTTCGCGGGCGTCGAGCCGGAGCTGATGGGCGTCGGGCCGATCCCGGCGACGCGACGCGTGCTCGAGCAGGCCGGCCTCTCGCTGGACGACGTCGGCCTCTTCGAGCTGAACGAGCCGTTCGCGATCCAGGTGCTGACCTGGTGCGACGCGCTCGGAGTCGCGCCCGACGACCCGCGGCTCAACCCGTACGGCGGCGCGATCGCGTGCGGCCATCCGCTCGCCGCGACGGGCGTCCGCCTCATGGCGCAGCTCGCGTACGGCTTCGGCGAGCGGCCGGAGGTGCGATACGGGCTCACGGCGCTTTGCGTCGGGATGGGCATGGGCGCCGCGGTGCTCTGGGAGGCGGTGAAGCCGCCCGTCCGCGTCAGCGGACCGGTGGAGGGGGTTCGGGGGAACCGGGAGGTTCCCCCGCGCCTGGCAGACGATGGGTGACACGCGCTTCGCGCTGACGCGCGCCGGCGACGTGGCGCTCGTCACGATCGACAACGGCGAGAACTACACCAAGCCGACCTTCTTCTCGCGCGGCGCGATGGAATCGCTCGACCGCGTACTCGACGAGCTCGAGCGCGGCGCCTTTGCAGCGATGGTGCTGACGGGAAAGCCGTTCGTCTTCGCAGCCGGCGCCGACATCACCGAGTTCCCCGGCATCGACGCGGAGACGGCGCGCGAGGGCAGCCGCGCCGGGCACGAGCTCTTCGGCCGGATCCGCGCCCTGCCCTTTCCGACCGTGGCCGCGGTGAACGGCGCCTGCCTCGGCGGCGGGGTCGAGATCGCGCTCCACTGCTCCGCGCGGACGATCTCGACCGCGGTGCGGCATTTCGCGTGCCCGGAGGTCTTCCTCGGGATCTTTCCCGCTTGGGGCGGGACGCAGCTCGTCCCGCGGCTCGCCGGCCCGGCGGCGGCCGTCAGGTTCGTCGTCGCGAACCCGCTCCGCCAGAACCGGATGCTGACCGGCGCCGAGGCGGTCGAGCTCGGCCTCGCGGATCGCCTGCTCGAGCCGGTCGAGTTTCTCGACGAGTCGATCGCGTTCGCGCTCTCGCTTGGCGACCGGCCGCTCGAGCGCCCGGAGCCCGACCTCTCCGAGCTCGAGAAGACGATGCGCCGCGCCCGCGCGCAGGTCGACGACGCCGTCCACGGCGCGACGCCCGGCCCGTACGTCGCACTGGACCTGATCGAGGGCGCCACGACGTGGACGCTCGAGGAGGGCTACCGCCGCGAGGAGGACGCGATCGCCGAGCTGCTCCCCGGCCCACAGGCGCAGGCCTCGATCTACGCATTCGGTCTCGTGGAGCAGCGGACGAAGCGGCGACCGGCCGCGATCGCCGAGGCGTCGCCGCGTAAGGTCGAGCGCGTCGGCATCGTCGGCGGAGGCCTGATGGCTCGCCAGATCGCGACGCTCTTCCTGCGCCGCCTCGAGGTGCCGATCGTGATCCGCGACCTGAGCGAGGCGATCGTCGAGGACGCGCTGCGCGACATCCGCGGTGAGGTCGACGGGTTCGGCTACGACGAGGGCAAGGCCCGGTTCTCGAAGTCGCTCGTCACCGGAACGACCGGGTACGACGCCTTCGCGGGCTGCGACCTCGTGCTCGAGGCGGTCTTCGAGGAGCTCGCCGTCAAGAAGGAGGTCTTCGCGGAGCTCGAGCGGGTGGTCGCGCCGGACGCGATCCTCGCCACGAACACCTCCTCGCTGTCCGTCACGGACATGGCTGCCGGCCTCGACCACCCCGATCGCGTCGTCGGGATGCACTTCTTCAACCCCGTCGCGCTGATGCCGCTGCTCGAGCTCGTCCGCTCCGAGCAGACAAGCCCCGACGCGCTCGCGACCGCCTGGGAGACCGGCAAGCGGCTCCGCAAGCGAATGGTCGTCGTCGCCGACGCGCCCGGATTCGTCGTCAACCGCGTCCTGACGCGGATGACGCGCGTGATCATGGACGCGCTCGAGCACGGCACCAGCCCGGAGGACGTCGACGAGGCGATCCTCTCGCTCGGGATGCCGATGGCGCCGTCGGTGCTGCTCCAGATGGTCGGGCCGCGCGTCGCGAACCACGTCCTCGAGACGATGCACGCCGCCTTCCCCGACCGGTTCCCGCTCTCGCCGACGCTCCGGAACTACGCCGAGGGAAGCGACGAGATCGTCGTCGTGGAGCACGCGCCGCGCAGCCGCGACCAGATCGTCGAGGGCGTGCTCGAGGCGGTCGCCGACGAGATCCACCACCTGCTCGAGGAGGGCGTCGTCGGCGAGGCGGCGGACGTCGACACGGCGCTCCTGCTCGGCGCCGGCTGGCCGTTCTTCCTCGGCGGGATCACGAAGCACCTCGACCAGACGGGCGTCTCGGAGCGCCTCTTCGGCGGGCCGCTCGCCGAGGTCGGCGCGGCCGCGGGAGTACGCTAGCCCCCATGGCGCGCGACGACTGGCGAATCCGGGTCGAGCTCCACGAGCCCGAGCACGCGCACGGGTTCCTCGCGAGGCTCGGCCTCGAGCTCGACGCCGAGGCGAACGAGCTGGTTCGGGCGCTCGAGGGCCACCACCTCGCGGTGTCGCACGAGGGGAACGAGGTCTTCGTCTACGCGTCGACCGGCTTCGAGGCCGACCACGCCCGCAAGATCGTCGAGACCGAGCTGGCGGCGGAGGGGTTCGAAGCGGAGGTCGGCCCGGTCGAGCACTGGCTCCACGACGAGGAGCGCTGGGACGACGAGCCGCCCGGCCCGACGCCCGAGGAGGAGCTGCTCGCAGAGGGTCGCGCGCCGTGGGAGGTGCGCGTGGAGTGCAAGTCGCGCGACGAGGCGGCGGCGCTCGCGGAGCAGCTCGACACCGAGGGCTACGGCGTCGCGCGCCGGTTCCGCTACGTCATCGCCGGCACGGCCACGCGGGCGGAGGCGGAGGCGCTCGCCGCGCGCGTCCACGGCGAGGTCGAGCCGAGCTCCCAGCTCGTCTGGGAGACGGTGCCGCAGAACCCATTCGTGATCTTCGGCGGCATCGGCGGGACTGGTACGCCGCTCTAGCCCGTTCGAAACGACCGGGCGACACGCCGGCGGACGTTCGCACTCCGCTCTAGCGGGTATACTGGCCAGCGCGACGCCCGCCCTGGGGAACTCGACGGGCGTTCCACCTCATTGACGGCTTGCAGCACGAAGCGTGCTGCGAGAGATGCAGAAAGCGACCGAGCAGCCGACGACAGCGCCGGAGGCGACGGACGGCCTAGTTGCCGCCGCCCTTCGTGCAGAAGCATGGGCGGGGGAAGCGTTCCTCCACCCCGACGAGGACCCTGCGGAGGCCCTCGCGCCCGGCACCGCGCGCAGGCGTGCGCTCGACGACGCGATCGCCGAGCTTGACGCCGGCCGTCGAACGCCGTCGCCGCAGTGGAAGGTTCGCTACGGGCTCATGCTCGGCCTCGAGCGGGTCCTGAGCGACCACCCGCCGCATCTTGCGTCGGGCACGGAGCTCCGCCGCCACCAGATCGACGCGCTCGCCGGGATGCTGACCGAGCTGATCGCGGCCGTGCAGGCGGAGGAGCCGCTGAACGGGAACGGGAACGGCGCGGCGCAGCTCGAGGAGGTCGAGGCCGACGAGGAGGACGACGAGCCGGACGAGACCTCGGAGGAGGACGTGCTCGAAGACCTCCCGGGGGCGAGCGACCAGCCCGATCCCGGCGCGATCCGCCGCTACCGCTTCCGCCACCCGACCGCGTCGGGCAAGACGATTGCGGCGGCGGGGTTCGTCGAGGCGGCGCGGACGCTCGGTGTCCTGATCCTGACGCACCGCCGCCTGCTGGTCTCGCAGTTCAAGCGCGACCTCACCGACGAGGGCTACGGCGACCGGTTCACCGAGCCGATCGAGCCCGGCCGCGAGCCGCTCCGCCAGAACCCGCTCACGATCCAGACGTACGCGTGGTTCGCGCGCCACGTCGGCAGCCTCAGCCGCGAGGCCTACCAGCTCGTCATCTGCGACGAGGCACACACCGCGCTCGGCGAGAAGACGAGCGCCGCGATCCGCAGCTTCCCGGAGCCCATCTACATCGGCATGACGGCGACCGAGCAGCTGATCGCGAAGCAGGTCTCGGACGTCTTTCCCGCGTCCGTCGACGACCTGCCCCTCCAGGACGCGGCTCGACGCGGCCTGATCGCGCCGCTTCGATGCCTGCGCGTGCCGCCGGTCGCGGCGATCAACTCCGTGCCGATCGTCGGCGGCGACTTCGACCAGGAAGCACTCGCCAAGACCCTCGACCACCAGGCGCTGAACCAGGCCGCCGCGAGCCTCTACCGCGACCGGTTCGACGCGACACCCGGGATCGTCTACGCGGCGGGCGTCGACCACGCGTACAACCTGGCGCAGGAGTTCCGCGCCGCCGGCCTCAAGGCCGAGGCCGTCAGCGGGCGGACGCCGCCCGTTCGTCTCGCCGAGACGCTTGCGGCCTACGAGCGCGGCGAGATCAACGTCCTCATCAACGCCATGCTGCTCGCGGAGGGCTGGAACTCGCCGCGCGCGACCGTCTGCATGCACCTCGCGCCGACCGCCTCGCGGCGCGTCTACCAGCAGCGGATCGGCCGGATCATGCGGACGCACCCGCGCAAGGAAGCCGGGATCGTCGTCGACTTCGTGACGAAGGCGGCGACGCACAACGACCGTGTCGTCTCGCTCCACTCGCTGCTCGACGCCGACTTCTACCGCGAGGGAGCGCGCGTCACGCCGGCCCCGCGCCGCCGCGTCCAGCGGCGCGCCCGCCGCCGCTTGACCCCGGCGCCGTGGCTCGTCCCGGTGACGCCCGACGTCCAGCGCCGCCTCTCGGTCATCGCGCGCGAGTGGCAGCGGATCGACCCGAAGTTCCTCGACGAGGACGAGCAGCGGTTCTGGGCGACGATCGCGGGGCGGCAGATCCGCTTCGACGAGCGCGCCGAGTTCGCGCGGAAGCTCACCGACCGCGGCGCGTCGAAGGCGTGCCTCGAGCAGTTCCTCACGACGTGCGCGGCCGAGAACCCGAACCGGCGGCTGCGGATGACGGCGCTCTCCGATCGCGTCTCGATGACCGTCGAGCGCGCCGACTTCGACGACCTGGTGACGCTCGTGACCCAGGCGCCGACCTGGGAGAAGGACCGCCTCCAGGGCGTCCGGATCTTGCTGCGGGCGCTCGCGGAGGGGAAGGCCGACGCCCCGGACCAGATCCTCGCGCGCTGGACGTGGCGTCTCGCCCGCGCGACGCGCAAGGTGCAGGACCGGCGCGCGAGCGCCGAATACCCCGAGGCGAAGCGGCTGCTCGGGGCGCTCGCCAACTCGCGCGGACACCGGCACGAGGAGAACGCGGCGAAGCTCGTCAACACGGCGCTCGAGCTGCCGGTCGAGGTCGGGGTCGCGCTGCTCGCCTCGGCCGAGGGCTACACGCCGCGCGCGAACCAGCTCCTCGAGGCGATGCGCGAGCGCATCGCGCCGCTGCCCGAGATCGCGCAAGCGCTCGCCGAGAATCTCCCGCCGCCGAAGGCGCAAACGTCGCGCTCACGGCGCAGGCGCCGGCGCAAGCGGAAGGGCGGCTCGCAGGCCCAGGCCGCCGCTGCGCCGGAGCAGCTGCAGAACGGGGCCGAGCCGGCCGAGCCCACCGGTCCCTCCGAGAACGGCGAGGCACCGGCACCGGCTCCCGCGCCGGCCAAGCGCCGCCGCAGACGCCGCTCGCGCCCGGCGACGCCGCCCGAGTCCGAAGCGGCGGCGTAAGAAGTCCGCAACATCCGGCGAGCTACGGTTAGGCGCGGATGATCGTCCTGCTCGGGATCGCGTTCGTCGCGGGGCTCGTCACCGCGTTCACGCCGTGCATCCTCCCGGTGCTCCCGATCGTCCTCGCAGGCGGCGCCAGCGGAGGCCGCCGAAAGCCGTACGCGATCGTCGCGGGCCTCGTCGCGAGCTTCACGCTCTTCACGCTCGTCGCGACCTGGCTCCTCGACCAGCTCCACCTCCCGCAGGACACCCTGCGGAACGTCGCGATCGGACTGCTCTTCCTCGTCGCGGCCACCCTCCTGATTCCGCGACTCGCCGAGCTCCTCGAGCGCCCGTTCCTCTTTCTGACGCGGCGCCGCGCAGGGGATCTCGGCGGCGGGTTCGTGCTCGGGGTCAGCCTCGGCCTCGTCTTCGTCCCTTGCGCCGGCCCGATCCTCGGCGCGGTCGCCTCCGTGGCGGGGACGCACCGAGTGGGTGCGGAAGCCGTGGCCGTGACCTTCGCGTACGCCGTCGGCGCGGCGATCCCGCTCGTGCTGCTCGCGCACGGCGGCCGGCGCACCGCGCTGCGCTTCCGCGCGCACGGGAACAGGTTCCGGGTGGGCGTCGGGATCGTGATGGCCCTTGGCGCCGTCGCGATCCTGACGAACCGCGACCAGACGCTGCAGACGAAGTTCGGGAGCTACGCGACCTCGACCGAGAACTGGCTCGTCGGCTCCTCCGGCGCCGATCATGCGCTCGCGAAGCTGCGCGGCGGCGGCGCCAGCCTCGCGGCGGCGAAGGTCGCGGACTACGGCGCTGCGCCCGACTTCACCGGCATCTCGACGTGGCTCAACACGCCCGGCGGCCGGTCGCTCACCGTCGCCGGCCTGCGCGGGAAGGTCGTCCTCGTCGACTTCTGGACGTACTCGTGCATCAACTGCCTGCGGACGCTCCCGCACCTCGAGGCCTGGGACCGCGCGTACCGACGCGACGGGCTCGTGATCGTCGGCGTCCACACGCCGGAGTTCGCGTTCGAGCACGTCGTCTCGAACGTGCGGAGCGCCGCGAAGCGCCTCGGCGTGAACTACCCGATCGCGATCGACAACCGCTACGCGACGTGGGAGGCGTACTCGAACCAGTACTGGCCGGCCGAGTACCTGATCGATCGTCAGGGTCACGTTCGCCACGCCCACTTCGGCGAGGGCGAGTACGGGCAGACGGAACGGCTGATCCGCCGGCTCCTCGCGAGCCGAAGCGCCGAGCTCACCGCGGCCACGCACGAGCCGGACATGACGCCGACGGACCTGACGACGCCCGAGTCCTACCTCGGCTACGAGCGGCTCGACCGCTACGTCGGCTCCTCGATCGTGCGCAACCGCGAGGCGACGTACCGATTCCCGAGCCGGATCGCCCCGAACGAGCTCGCCTACGCGGGACGGTGGCACGTCGAGGGCGAGCGGATCGTCGCCGCCGCAGGCGCTCGCCTCCGCCTGCACTACCAGGCGCGCGACGTCTACCTCGTCCTAGCCGGAAAGGGCCGTGTCCGCACGTTCCTCGACGGGAAGCCGGCGCGGACGGTCGCGGTCGACGGCGACCGGCTCTACACGCTCGTCTCGGATCCCGAGGAGCACGACAAGCTCCTCGAGCTCCGGTTCACGCCGGGCGTCGCCGCGTACGCGTTCACGTTCGGCTAGCCCGAGCCCGGCGACTGCTCGCCGTCCTCGCCGCCGCGCTCCTCGTGCTCGCGGAGGAAGCGCGTCAGCTCCGCCGCCAGGCTCTCGCCGGACGGCAGGTCCATCGCGCCGCCGAGCTCGTCGCTCCGCTGCTCGAGCTGCTCGACGTAGGCGGCCGTCTCGGGATCGTTGGAGACGGCCTCCGTCACCTGCTCGCTGTAGGTCTCGATCGCCGACTCGAGCTCCGACGTGTCGATCGTGATGCCGAGGAGCGAGCCGAGGCGCTCGCAGAGCGCGAACGCGGCGCGCGGGCTCGGCGCGAGCGAGACGTAGTGCGGCACGGCCGCCCACAGGCTCAGCGAGGAGAGCCCGCTCCGGCGGCAGGCGTCGTGGAGGACGCCGACGATCCCCGTCGGCCCCTCGTAGCGCGAGTGCGCGAGCCCGTACCGCTCGATCAGCTCGGGCTCGCTCGCGCTGCCGGTGACCGGCGCCGGGCGCGTGTGCGGGACGTCGGCGAGGAGCGACCCCAGCGTGACCGCGAGCTCCACGCCGAGGTCGCGCGCGAGACCGACGACCAGCTCGCAAAAGGTCCGCCAGCGCATGTTCGGCTCGATCCCGAGCAGGAGCACGGCGTCGCGGTCGGCCCCGGGAATCGCGGCCCGGTAGAAGCCTGTCTCGGGCCAGTCGATCTGGCGCGTCTCGCCGTCGACTAGGGAGACCTTCGGGCGGTTGACTTGGAAGTCGAAGAACTCCTCCGGGTCGATGTCGGCGAAGCGCTTCGCGTCCCACGTCTTCGCGAGGAAGCCTGCGGCGAGCGAGGCGCCCTGGCCGCCGTCGTTCCAGCCGCGGAACGCCGCGACGAGGACGGGGCGGCGCAGCTCGGGGCGTTCGTCGATCCGGAGGCTCTCGGTCATGCAGCGAGTCTACGTGCGGGCCGGCGCGAGCGAGGCGAGCGGCCGGCGGACGAGCGTGACGAGCGTGACCGTCGACGCCCAGACGGCCGCCGCGAGCGAGACGTGGATCAGGACGAGCCACCACGGCAGGTGCGTCCGGTACTGGAGCTCGCCGAGCCCCATCTGGACGACGACGAGCCCGACCAGCCCGGCCGCGAGGCGGAAGAGCCGGGGCGAGGCGGCCCGCCGCGCCGCGAGGTAGCCGAGCCCGAACACGAGCCCGAGCCCGAACACCGCGACGGCGCCCGCGTGGACGACGAGCATCACGTCCAGCCGTCCGAAGCGCGTGACGCGGTCGCCGCCGGAGTGCGGGCCCGCTGCGGTTGCGAAGGTGCCGGACACGACGAGCGCGAACGCGGCGGCGGCGAGGAACGGGGCGAATCGCCGCACCTCGTCGGGCACGAGCGGCGCGACGTGGCCGGTCTCGAGCCCGATCGCCTCGAGCGCGATCACGACCGCGCCGCCGAGGATCGCCATCGAGAGGAGCAGGTGCGGGATCACCGCCAGCGGATGGAGGTGCACGTACACCGCAAGGGCGCCGAGCGGCGCCTGCAGGAGCGTCCCCACGAAGACGGCGAGCGCGAGGCGCGGCGCCCAGCGCGGCAGCGCCCGCACGCGCGTCGAGGCGGCCCACGCGAGGAGCGTCAGCACGATCGTCACGCCGCCGACGAGCCGGTTCGAGAACTCGATGTACGAGTGGTAGTTCTTCTCCGGGAACGGGTGGCCGGGCGCGCAGCCGGGCCAGTGCTCGCAACCGAGGCCGGAGCTCGTCAGCCGCACCGTCGCGCCCGTCGCGACGATGACGAAGAGCGCGCCGACCGCCGCGAACGACAGCCGCCGGAAGACCCGCGGCGAGACCTCGAGCGCGCGGAACCGCGCGACGGCCGTGGACTCCGCGTGCACGCCGAACAGGTTACGCCGAGGCTACGCCAGTCGAACGCCTGACCCGTCTTCGACTGCACCGACGCGCCTGAGGAAGAATCCGGCTCGCTCGAACTCGGCCTCGAGTGCCGAACCTCTTTCGGCCGGGAGCGCGACTAGCAGGCCCCCGGCCGTCTGCGGGTCGTAGCCGAGGGCGACGAGTGCGTCGTCGGCGCCGTCGAGCTCCAGGTGCGGCGCGGCGTACTCGCGGTTCCGGCGGTCGCCGCCGGTGCGGATCCCGGCCCGCGCGGCCTCGATCGCGCCGTCGAGCGCGGGTAGGCGGTCGGCGTCGAGCCGGATCTCGACGGCGCTTCGGCTCGCGACCTCGTGTGCGTGACCGAACAGGCCGAAGCCGGTCACGTCGGTGACGGCATGCGGCCGGAACGGGCGCAGGACCTCAGCCGCGGCGCGGTTCAGCGTCCGCATCAGCGCGATCGCCCGGTCACCCGCCTCCGGCTCGAGCACGCCCTGCTTCACGCCCGTGAGGACGAGCCCGGTGCCGAGCGGCTTCGTCAGGTAGAGCGCATCGCCGGGCCGTGCGCCGGACTTCGGCCAGATCCAGTCCGGATGCACCGTCCCGACGACCGCGAGCCCGTACTTCGGCTCCTCGTCGCGAATCGTGTGCCCGCCCGCCAGGAGCGCACCGGCGGCGCGAACCTGCGCGTCGGCGGCCGAGAAGATCTCGCCGATCGTCTCGGCCGGCAGGCTCTCGGGGAAGGCCGCGATCGACAGCGCGACCAGCGGCATCCCGCCCATCGCGAAGACATCGTTCAGCGCGTTCGTCGCCGCGATCGCGCCATAGTCGGCGGCGCCGTCGACGAGCGGCGGGAAGAAGTCGAGCGTGAAGACGATCGCGCGCTCGTCGTCGAGGCGGTAGACGGCCGCGTCGTCCGCGGGCGAGAGACCGACCAGGAGGTCCTTCGCGTCGGGCGGCACGAAGCCCGCGAGCAGCCGCTCGAGCGCCGCCGCCGGGTACTTCGCCGCGCAGCCGCCGCACGCGGTCAGGTCGGTCAGCTTCACGGCGGCGGTAGCAGTCTCCACGCCGCTCAATGTACCGGCCCCCGAAACCCGGCGACGGCGGCCGAGGCCGCCGCCGCCTGAGGGGAGAGGAGGAGCCTTTCGGATCCCCCGGCGTCAGGTTCGCGGCAGATGCCGCGAAACCTTCCTTCGTGGGGAAACCCCTGGTTCCCCCACGAGCCCCCTCCTTGCGGGCGCCGGCGTACGTCGACCGTTGCAGGAGCCGGCGGTCCGCGCTGTGGCGCCGCCGTTGCCTCTCCATAGTTAGCCTCCCGCCCGGCGAAGCCCGGCTCCGGCGACCAAGCCGCGGCGGTCTGCCGTTAGTCTTTTTCGATCGGGACGTCGACTAGGTTGCCCCACTCCGTCCACGAGCCGTCGTAGTTCTTGACGTCCTGGTAGCCGAGCAGCTCGCGGAGGACGAACCACGTGTGGGCGCTGCGCTCGCCGATGCGGCAGTACGCGGTCACGGCCTTTCCTGGCGTGACGCCCTTCCCCTCGTAGAGCTGGCGCAGCTCGTCGGCCGGCTTGAACGTGCCGTCGTCGCGGACGGCCTGCGCCCACGGGATCGACTGTGCGGTCGGGATGTGCCCGGCGCGCTGCGCGCCCTCCTGCTCGTAGCCGGGCGGTGCGATCAGCTCGCCGGAGTACTCCTGCGGGCTCCGCACGTCGACGAGCGCCTTCGACTCGTCGCCGATGCCCTGCTTGACCGCGTCGCGATACGCGCGGATCGTCTCGTCGCGCGAGGCCGCGCGGTACGTAGCCGGCGACCGCGTCGGCACGTCGGTGGTCAGCTCGCGCTCCTCGTCGATCCACTTCTGACGCCCGCCGTCGAGGATGCGCGCGTCCTGGTGGCCGTAGATCTTGAGGTACCAGTACGCGTACGCGGCGAACCAGTTGTTCCGGTCGCCGTAGAGGACGACGGTCGTCGTGTTCGAGATCCCGAGGCGGCCCATCAGGTGCTCGAACTGCTCCTTCTCGATCAGGTCGCGCTCGATCGCGTCTTGGAGATCCTCGCGCCAGTGGAGCTTCACGGCTCCCGGGACGTGCCCCTCCTCGTAGAGAGCCGGGTTCTCGTCGACCTCGGCGGCGACGACGGCCTCGTCACCGAGATGGTCCGCGAGCCAATCGGTCGTGACGAGCACCGGCTTCGCGTATCCGCCGTTCTCGGTCATGGCTCCTCCTCCCATTGCTTTCCTTTTTGAAGTGACAGCTTATAGCTCGCCGGGGGTGCGGATGATCTTCCAGACCATGTAGAGCCCGAGCACGACAGCGAGGACGAACCCCGCACCCGCGATCCAGCGCAAGTCGTGCACGCGGGCGATCAGCGCCGAGGCGACCAGCACGCCGACGACGATCAGCGCGGCGCCGACGCGGTTCGCCGACGACCGAACCAGGTGCTCGAGGTGGTCGAGGCCGGTCGGCGCGACGCCCACCTTGAGCGTCCCCGTCTCGAGCCGGTCGACGAGCTCGGCCATCCGGCGTGGCAGCCGCGACAGCGCGTCGAGCTGGGTGAAGGCGTAGCTGAGGACGGCGTTCGGCTCGAGTCGGCGCGCGGTCTCGGCGAGCACGACCTCGAGCGAGTCCTCCTCGAGCAGCTGGACCGGATCGAGCATCGGGTCGAGCGTGCGCGCGATCGAGTCGGCCTGGGAGAGCGTCTTCCCGACCAGCGCGAACGCCGGCGGCAGCCGGATCCCGTAGCGGAGCGAGATGCGCTGTAGGTCGGCGAGCGCCTCGCCCGACCGGATCTCGGCGAGCGGGCGCCAGTGGTAGCGCGGCAGCTTGCGCCGAAGCTCGTGGACGAACCCGGGCTTGTCGGAGTCGAGGGTCGTGAGCGAGAGCGCGAGGATCAGGTCGGCGACGGTGTCCGCGTGGTTCTGCGCGATCGCGATCAGGAGCAGCCCGAGCGTCCGCCGCGTGTCGTCGTCGAGCCGGCCGAGCAAGCCGAAGTCGAGGAGCGCGAGCCGGCCGTCCTCGGTCAGGAGCACGTTGCCGCGGTGCGGGTCGGCGTGGTAGACGCCGGCCCGAGTTACCTGGTGGACGTACGCGCGGAAGAACGTCCGCGCGAGCTCGTTCGCCCGCTCCTCGTCGAGGCCGTGCTCGCGCTCGAGCTTCCGGCCGCGAATGCGCTCCAGGACGAGCACGCGCTCGGTCACGTAGGGCCGGATCACGCGGGGGACGACGAGATCCTGGTACTCGGAGACGAGCTCGGCGATCAGCTCGGCGTTGTGGGCCTCCTCGACGAAGTCGAGCTCGGCGCGAAGGTGCACCTCGAGCTCGTCGGCGAGCGCGGCGATCTGGAGGAGCTGCGCCGCCTCCGAGCGCCGCTCGAGTAGCCCCGCCGTCGACCGGAGCAGGTCGAGATCGAGCTCGACCTGCTCGACGACACCGGGCCGCCGGATCTTCACCACCACCTCGAGGCCGCTCGAGAGCAGCGCCGGATGGATCTGCGCGATCGACGCGGCGGCGAGCGGTTCAGGGTCGATGCTCGCGAAGACGCCCTCGCCGACGTCCTCGCGGACGACCGGCTCGAGCTCGGCGAACGGGACGGGCGGGACCTCGTCGACGAGCTTGCCGAGCTCCTCGATGTACACGTCGGGGAGCAGGTCCGGGCGCGACGACAGCAGCTGGCCGAGCTTCACGTACGTCGCCCCCAGCTCCTCGAGCGCCTCTCGAAACTCGCGCGCGCCCTCCGCGGTCGCCGGCCGCCGGCCGACGACGCCGATCTCCCTCAGGACTCGGAGGAGCCCGCTGCGGCGGGCTACCCGCCCGACCTCGACGGCGCGCCGCGTACGCCGGAACCTGGCACCCACCGCGGGATCATGTCAGCCGGCTCCGTACCGCGGCGGCGAGCTCGGCCACCGAGACGGAGCCTTCGAACTTCGCCTTGATCCGGCCGTCCGCGCCGACGAGGAAGATCCAGGGCTCGGTCGGCAGGTGCCACTGGCGGACCCACTGGTTGAAGCCGCGCGCCGGGTCGTTGCCCGCGTAGATCTCGACGTGGATGAAGCGGATGCCGCGACCGCGGAAGCGGCGGCTCACCGCTTGGACGACGTCGACGACGGGGCCGCACGTCCGGCTGGTGCAGAACTTCGGCGTCGCGAAGACGACCACGAACGGCCGGTGCACGGCGAGGCTCTGTGCGACGGAGAAGCGCAGCAAGTCGCGGTCGGGCGGCGTGGCCGTCGTGATCCGCGCGAGGCGGCCGTGCGCGCTCGCGACCGTCGGGGTTCGCGACGCGTAGGCACGCGCGCCGACGGGCGGCGTCGCGCTCGTCCGCTTGACCGCGAGATAGCCGAGCGCGCCGATCCGCTTCGTGCCGCCGACCGGCTCGGCCAAGAGCAGATAGCGACCCGGCCTGGCGATCGTCAGCCGCGCGACGTAGATGCCCGTCGCGTTGCCCGCCGCGGCCTCGTTCGCTCCTGCGGGCCCGATCGGCTCCAGCCGCGCCTCGGCCCGCAGGAACGGCTTCGAGCCGAGGCTGCGCGCGACGAAAACCCTCGCGCGCGGGCGGTAGACCGGCCGCGCGTCGCGCCCCACCACGAGGAAGGACACGCGAAGCTGGCCCGCGGCGTAGTCCGAGGTGCCGCTGACGAGGCCGACACTCTCCCCGGACCCGCGCCAGAGCGCCTCGATCGTCCCCCTCCCGGGCGAATGCGAGGAGCTTCCTTTGTCACCGCCCGACCCGCAACCCGCCAGCACGAGGGCCAGCGAGAAGACGGCGAGCGAGCGGCGCACTCAGCCGACTGTAGCTACAGGTTTCCGTCCGACGAGGTGAGAGGCAGCACGACGGCCAGCACGAACGCGAGCATGAGGCACGCGATGACCGCCAGATACGTGAGGCGTGCTTTCGTCAACCGAGTCACCTCCCTTCTCAGTTAGAACCGAACGTCCTGGAGGGCCTCGGCCGCCCGCCGATACAACAGCGCAGCAGCGTGATCCTCCCCCCGCCGAGCCGCGAGGTCCCCCTTCGCGACCCAGCACGCCGCGCGATGGCTGACCGATTCGAATCGCTCGAACGTCGCATCCGCGGCATCGAACCACTCGCCGGCCTCGTCGAGCCGCTCCTGCTCCATCGCCGCACGGCCGACGACGAGCTGGCTCATGCCGACTTCGTCTAGGTAGTCGTCGCGTCCCTCGAGCAGGCTCAGTGCGTGCTTCCCCTGCTCTTCGGCGAGGACGGGGTCGCCCGTACGCAGGTGCACCTGCGCGAGCGAGCCGACCGCCTGCGCCGCCTCTGCGTCGTTCCCGACCTCGAGGGCGACGCGGAACGCATCTTTCAGGATCGTGATCGCCTGGTCTGGGTGGCCGAGGAGGAAGTTGAGCCCGCCGAGGTTGTTCAGCAGCCGGCTGACGTTCGTCCGATCGGCGAGCTCTTCGTAATAGGACTTCGCGCGCTCGGCGTACGTCCGCGCGAGGACCCAGTGGCCCTCGCGGTCGGCGACGAGCGAGGCCTGGAACGAGAGGTCGGCCATGGTACGCGCGTCCTTCAGGCCCTCCGCGAGCTCGAGCGCTCGTTCGACGTCCTCGCGCGCGGCTTGCAGGTCGCGCTGGCGGCGGTAGCAGCGGGAGCGCCAGTTCAGGATCGAGGCGCGCAGTTGGTCGCATGGAAAACCGGACCCCTCGGCCAGCGCGAGCGCCTCGTTGAACAGCCCGAGCGCCGTCTGGATGCTCGCCAGCCGGTAGCGGCACATGCCGATCCGGAAGAGAACCTCGGCCCGCTCGACGTCGGAGAAGCCCGGGCCTTCGGCAAGCGAGCGGGAGCGGCCGAGCAGCTCGAGCGCCTCGCGCACCTCCCCCAGACGGAACCGCGCGTATGCCTCGCCGTTCAGCGCTCGCACCTCGAGCTCGGGCAGCCCGGTCGCGAGGACGGCGGATCGCACGTCCTCGAACTGCGCGAGCGCGTCTGTCTCACGATTCGCCTCGGTCAGCGCGTCGCCGCGCGCGAGCGCCGCCTCGACTCGACCGCGCTGGTCGGCGCTGACGCCGTGGGCGAGGAAGTCCGCGTCGACGCCGAGACGCGCGGCGATCCACTCGATCGTCTCGCGCGGCGGGCGCGTCTTGCCGCGCTCGATCTGGCTGACGTACTCCTTCGAGCAGCGATCGCCGGCGAGCTCGGACTGCGTCAGGCCCGCGGCGACCCGCAGCTGGCGCACGCGCTCCCCGAGACGGAGCCCGGCGGACGCGGCGGCGCGCGATGGCGGAATTCTCGTGCGGCTCATTGGCGGCTAGTGAAGCTCATACTTCACCAAAGCGCAAGTGGCGGCTTTCGCACATCCCCTAAAAGAGGCATGTTCCTCGTGAATCTTAGGTGAAGTAGCCTCGCCGAAAATCACTTGACCGGGTTACTTGACAGCACTCGGGCCAAAGCTTACAGTGGGGTCACTGCAGCGAGTCGGACGCCAGGCTTCTGCAGGGGGCGCGCCACCGAAGGCGACGCGACAACCGAGAGCGTGGCTGGGCCGCAGAGCCAGGCTGTCGGGCCCGCGCCGAAGGTGCCGCAAAGGCCCACACAGGAATAGACCCCCGGAGCCGCAGCCGGGGGTCTTCCTTTTAGCGCGGGGGAACGGCCGGTTCCCCCCACGAGCCCCCCTCCCACGGCTGTCGGATGGCCGCAGTGGGCGCTGCCGGAGTGAATCCGGCAGCGCGGCGGGACGGTCAGGCGCCTACGGCCTCTGCTGTCGTCAGGGATTCTCGGTGCGGGATTTGGCGGATTGTGGCTACCGCTAGGGCTGCTCCCGACAGGCAGATCGCTGCTCCTACGTACAGGGCGTGGTGGTAGCCGGTCACGAAGGCTCTCGGGTCGCCTCGGGAGCCGTGGGTCTGCGTGGCGACTACGGCGCCCATGATCGCGATGCCAAGGGAGCCTCCGACCTGGCGCATGCTGTTGATGACCGCCGAGCCGACGCCGGCCTTCGCGACCGGGACGGATCCCATGGCCGCGGCCGTGACGGGTGTCATCGTCAGCGCCATTCCGAACCCGCCGACGAGAAGACCCGGGAGGATGTTCCAGAACGACGAGCCGACGTCGAGAGTCGAGAAGATCAAGAGCGACGCCGTCAGCAGGAGCATCCCGACGGAGACGAGCCAACGTGACCCGAGGCGGTCCGACAGGCGCCCGGCCTGCGGCGCGACCAGGATGATCAGGATCGTCATCGGCAGGAACGTCGCGCCAGTCTGGATCGCCGAGTAGCGGAGGATGTTCTGGATGAAGAGCGAGTTGAAGAAGAAGATCCCGAACATCGCGAGCCCGACGAGCAGCATCACCGTGTTCGCGCCGGCGAAGGTCGACTCGCGGAACAAAGAGAGGTCGAGCATCGGGTAGCGCTGGCGGAGCTCGAGCAGGACGAAGACGGCGAGCCCGACGGCGGCGACGGCGAACAGCGCCAGGACGCGCGCCGAGGTCCACGCGTGGTGGTTCGTCGAGATGAGGGCGTACGTCAGCGCGAAGAGACCGACGCCCGAGCTGACGAGGCCGGGCAGGTCGAGCCGCTGCACATGGGAGGTGTCGCGCGACTCGTCGATGAAGACGCGGGCCGCGAGGATCCCCAGCACCCCGATCGGCACGTTGATGAAGAAGATCCAGCTCCAGTCGATCTTCTGGGTCAGAATGCCGCCGACGAGCGGCCCGATCGCGAGCGCCATCGCCGAGACGCCCGCCCAGATTCCGATCGCCGTGCCGCGCTGCCGGGGCGGGAAGGTCGCGGTGATGATCGAGAGCGTCGCCGGGTTCATCAAGGCGGCGCCGATCCCTTGAACCGTCCGCGCGGCGATCAGCACCTCCGGGCCCTTGGCGAGCCCGCAGGCGAGCGACGATCCGGTGAAGACGACGAGGCCGACGATGAAGATCAGCCGGCGACCGAGCAGGTCGGCGAGCTTCCCGCCGCTCAAGAGCAGCACGCCGAACGTGAGCGCGTACGCGTTCACCACCCATTCGAGCTCGCCGCTGTCGATCTGGAGCGCACGCTGCATCGACGGAAGCGCCACGTTCACGACCGTGTTGTCGAGCATGATCATGAAGAGGCCGAAGGAGACGGCGACGAGCGTCCACCACTTCCGGTTCTCCTCGGCGAAGAGTCGCGCTCTCATCTTCGCGAGTATGACGATCCGAGGGCTGCGACTATTCCGTCACCTAGGCTAGTGGGCGTGACCGACTTCGTCTGGACGCCGACGCCAGAGGTGGTCGAGCGGGCGAACCTGACGAGGCTCGCGCGGCGGCTCGGCTGCGGCGGCTTCCACGATCTGCACCGCGTCTCCGTCGAGGAGCCGGAGCGGTTCTGGCCCGCGGTCGTCGAAGATCTCGAGCTCGAGTTTTCGACGCCGTGGGACGAGGTGCTCGACGTCTCGCGCGGGATCGAGTGGGCGCGCTGGTTCGTCGGCGGCCGGCTCAATCTCGCGTGCACCTGCGTCCACCGATGGGCCGAGCGGACGCCGCTCGCCGTCGGCGCCGTCTTCCTCGGCGAGGATGGCTCCCGGCGCGAGGTGAATTGGCGCGACCTCTCGCGGGCGGTCGTGCGGCTCGCGGAGGCGCTCGTCGCGCTCGGGGTCGAGCCCGGCGACCGCGTGGCGATCTACATGCCGATGAGCCCCGAGGTCGCGATCGCGTCGCACGCCTGCGCGCACGTGGGGGCGGTGCAGGTGCCGATCTTCTCCGGGTTCGCGGCGCCGGCCATCGTGCAACGGCTCCAGGACTCGGGCGCTCGGGTCGTCATCACGGCGGATTGGTCGCTTCGGCGCGGGAAGCACGTGCCGATGCTCGAGACGGTCGAGGAGGCGCGCGCTCAGGCGCCGTCGGTCGAGCACGTGGTCGTCTGGCGCCGCGAGACGGCCGAGTGGGACGCCGAGCTCGGGCCGGGCGTCCTCGCGCCGCTCGAGGTCGAGTCCGAGCACCCGTACCTGCTCGCCTACACCTCGGGGACGACCGGCCGGCCGAAGGGCGCTCTCCACGTCCAGGGCGGCTTCCTCGCCTCGATCACGCGCGAGACCGCTTATCAGTCCGACGTGAGCGCCGGCGACGTCGTGCACTTCGCGACCGACATGGGCTGGATCATGGGCCCGTGGACCGTCGTGGGCTGCGGGGCGGTCGGCGCGACGGTGGTCTACGCGGAGGGCGCGCCCGACTGGCCGGCCGACCGGCTCTGGCGCCTGATCGAGTCCGAGCGCGTCACGATGCTCGGGATCTCGCCGACGCTGGCGCGAGCCTTGCGCGCGAAGGGCGATCCGGACGCCGACCTCTCGTCGCTGCGGACGATCACGACGACCGGCGAGCCGTGGAACCGCGACCCGTACCTCTGGCTGTTCGAACGCGTCGGCGGCGGGCGGGCGCCGATCATGAACATCTCCGGCGGAACCGAGGTCGGTGCGTGCTTCCTCTCCTCGTGCATCACCGAGCCGGTGAAGGCGGTTGCGTTGGGATTCCCCGCGCTCGGGCAGGACATGGACGTCGTGGACGAATCGGGTCGGTCGGTGCGGGGGCAGGTCGGAGAGCTCGTGTGCCGCCGGCCGTGGCCTGGGATGACGCGCGGGATCTGGGGCGACGAAGAGCGCTACCTCGAGACGTACTGGCGCCGATTCCCGGGCGTCTGGACGCACGGCGACTGGGCGTCGGTCGACGAGGACGGCTACTGGTTCCTGCACGGGCGCTCCGACGACACGCTCAACATCGCGGGCAAGCGGATCGGGCCGGCGGAGCTCGAGTCCGCGGCCGTGTCCCATCCGGCCGTGACCGAGGCGGCGGCGGTCGGCGTTCCGCACGAGGTCAAGGGCGAGGTCGCGTGGCTCTTCTGCGTCGCGCGCGAGGGGGTCGCGATAGGCGAGCAGCTGGCGAGCGAGGTCGGAGCCCGCGTCTCCGACGAGCTCGGGAAGGCGTTTCGCCCCGACCGGATCCTGTTCGTCCCGGCGCTGCCGAAGACGCGAAGCGCGAAGATCGTCCGCCGGGCGGTGCGCGCGCGGGCGCTGGGTCAGGACGCAGGCGACCTGTCTTCGGTGGAGAATCCGGAGGTGCTCGAGGAGATCGCGCGTGTCGTCTGAGCGGCTCGAGGGCGTCGCGCTCGTCACGGGCGGCGGGCGAGGGATCGGGGCGCGGGTCGCCCGTGAGCTCGCGTCGGCCGGAATGCGCGTCGCCGTGACCGGCCGCACGCGGGAGCAGGTCGAGGCGGTCGCGGCCGAGATCGGAGGCGTGCCGCTCGTCGGCGACGTCTCGCGGCGCGAGGACGTGGAGCGGTGGGTCGCGGAGCTCGGAGACGTGGACCTGCTGGTCGCGAACGCCGGGATCGCGACGTGGGAGCAGCGCGCGTGGGAGGAGGAGCCCGACGAGTGGTGGCACGTGCTCGAGGTGAACGTGCTCGGCGTCTATCTCTGCTGTCGCGCCGTGATCCCCGGCATGATCGCGCGCCGCCGCGGCCGGATCGTCGTCACGGGGAGCGGGGCGTCGTACCTGCCGGGGTCGACCAACACGGCGTACGCCGCGAGCAAAGCGGCGGTCGGCCGGTTCGGCGAGACACTGGCCGCGCAGCTCGAGCCGCACAGCATCCCGGTCTTCGTCATCTCGCCCGGGCTCGTGCAGACGGACATGACGGACGAGGCGTTCCCTGACGACGCGCCGTGGACGCCCCCGGAGCTGGCGCCGCGATTGGTTCGGGCGTTGGCGTCCGGTCGCGCGGACGCGTTGTCGGGGCGGTACATCCACGCCGAGCACGACGACGTGGACGACCTCGTCGCGCGGGTCGACGAGATCCGCCGCGACGACTTGAACGCGATTCGGTTGCGGCGCTAGCCCTGCTGGCCGCTCTCCCGGGGCAGATAGGTCGTGTAGGTCGTGGCGTTCGGCCTCGGCTTGCTCCGGTACCGGAAGCGCGGGTCGACCATCACGGGGATGTCACGCCGCGTCACCGAAGAGATCGGGTTCGTCTTCTTCGAAGGGTCGTTTGATCTCGCCATAGATCGCGTCGTAGCGGTTCAGAGTCTTGTTGAGCGCCCGCATCACGTCAAACACGAGAGTTGCCGGGATGCGAAGCCGTGCGACAACCGAGGCAGGTATGCGGATCGGTGACGCCGGATCGTCTTCGTCCACGACCTCCGGCGCCTCGGTAAGAGCCCAGTCAAGGGCAAACTCGTACGGCGAATGCCACACGTTGATCGCGTTCGCATAGACGCCGATCCGCACCTCCGGCGAGATCTCCCAAGCGAAGAAGACCTCGCGTTCCTCACGTTCGTCGTCAGCTTCTTCGGCCATCGCGGCTCGAGCCCAAGGTAGCCCGCTGGGGCACCTCGAACGCGCCGACTCCGCGCCGGTTCTTGCACCGGCGGCAGGGGTATCCTCGACAGTGGAGATGCGGCTCGCACTGGCCCAGATCAACACGGTCGTCGGCGACCTAGCCGGCAACCGGGACCGCATTTTCGGGCGCCTCGACGAAGCGAAGGAGGCCGGTGCCGACGTCGTGCTCTTCCCCGAGCTCGCGGTCACCGGCTACCCGCCCGAGGACCTCCTCCTCCGGCCAGGCTTCGTGCGCGCCGCCGAGCGGACACTGAGTGAGATCGCGCGCGCCGCCCGCGGGATCGTCGCGTTCGTCGGCGCGCCGCTCTTCGACCGCGACCTCTACAACGCGTGCGCCGTCTGCGCCGGCGGCGAGGTGAAGGCGCTGTACCGAAAGCGCTTCCTGCCGAACTACGGCGTCTTCGACGAGGACCGGTACTTCGCGCCCGGGAACGACCTGTTCCTGCTCGAGCACGGCGAGACGCTGATCGGGCCGACGATCTGCGAGGACGTCTGGCAGCCGGGCCCGCCGGCGACCGACCTCGCCCTCGCCGGCGCCGAGCTGGTCGCGAACATCTCGGCCTCGCCGTTCCACGTCGGCCGCGATCGCGAGCGCGAGGAGATGCTCGTCACCCGCGCGCGCGACAACTCCGTCTTCCTCGCGTTCTGCAACGCCGTCGGCGGCCAGGACGAGCTGATCTTCGACGGGCACTCGCTCGTCCTGGACGACGAGGGCGCGGTGCTGGCGCGCGCCCCCGGGTTCGAGGAATGCCTGCTGGTGGTGGACGTCGATCCGACGGAGGTCGTCGCGCGGCGGCTCCGCGACGTCCGCCGGCGCGCGCTCGCCCGCGAGCGCGGCGGGATCCCGCACGTCGCGGTCATCCACGTCGGCGCGCCGAGCCCGTCGAAGAACGGGCGGCACGTCGAGCCTCTGGTCGCCGAGCCGCTCGACGACCTCGAGCAGATGCGCCAGGCGCTCGAGCTCGGCCTGCGCGACTACGTCGAGAAGAACGGCTTCCGCGAGGTCGTCGTCGGCGTCTCGGGCGGGATCGACTCGGCGCTCGTCGCGGCGCTCGCTGCGGAGGCCCTCGGCCCTGATCGCGTCCATTGCATCTCGATGCCGTCTCAGTTCTCGTCGGAGGCCACACGCACCGACGCGCGCCGGCTCGCGGAGAACCTCGGGTGTCCGTTTATGGAACTCCCGATCGAGCCGATCGTCGAGGAGTTCCGCAATGTCCTCGCCGAGCCGTTCGGCGACCGCGAGCCGGACCTGACCGAGGAGAACGTCCAGGCGCGGACGCGCGGAGTGCTGCTGATGGCGCTCTCGAACAAGTTCGGCTGGCTCCTCGTCGCCACCGGGAACAAGTCGGAGCTCTCCGTCGGGTACGCCACGCTCTACGGGGACATGGCCGGCGGGTTCGCGCTGTTGAAGGACGTGTTCAAGACGGACGTGTTCCGGCTGGCGCGGCACGTCAATGAGCGCGCGGGCCGGCGTGAGCTGATCCCGCAGTCGATCGTCGACCGCGCGCCGAGCGCCGAGCTTCGCGCCGACCAGCTCGACGAGGACTCGCTTCCGCCCTACCCCGCGCTCGACCGCGTGCTCGAGGCGTACGTCGAGCAGGATCGGTCGCGCGAGGAGCTCGCGAGCGACGGCTTCGACAGCGACGTGGTCGAGCGTGCGATCGAGCTGATCGACCGGGCCGAGTACAAGCGCCGCCAGGCGCCGCCCGGCGTAAAGCTGCGCCCGAAGGCCTTCGGGCGCGACCGGCGCACGCCGATCACGAACCGCTGGCGCGACTAAGCCCTGAGGGGGCTCAAGGACCTCACCGGTGTCTTCAGCCGCCACTTCGTCCAGGGGTTCTTCGCGCCCGCCTTCTTCGCGTTGATCCTGTTGAAGCTGGGCCTCGACGAGAAGGTCGTGCCGGACGCGGTCGAAGGGAACTCGAGCGGGCCGATCCTCGTCTTGGCGGGCGCGGCGGTCCTGCTTGGGCTGCTCCTGCTCGGGATCCACAGAACGGTGCTCTGGCTCCTGTCGGGTGAGCCATTGCGCGGCTTGGGCTTGGGCTTCGGTGCCGAGCGACCCGCCCAGGACCACGGTCCGCTCGATCCCGACGCGCGCCAGCACCGGAAGCTGGGCCGCCAGCTCGCGCAGTTCGACAGGCTCACGAAGGAGAGCACGGCCGACGACGACTCGGTACGCGGACCCGCGCTCGTAGCGCTCGACCGCTCCTTCCCGAGCGAGCGGAGCCGGGTCAAGCCGCTTCGCTTCGGGAACGTCGCCGAGGCGACCGTCTCGTACGTCGCGTCACGCTGGCATCTCGACTCGACAGTCGTCTGGCCGCGGATCGAGGCACTCCTCAGCCCGCAGGAGAACGCGCTGCACACGGACGCGGCCTCCAATCTTGCGTTTCTCGTGAACTCCTGCCTCGGCTCCACGCTCGTCGGGCTCGCGCTCTGGCTCGACGGGTTCGCCTTCCGCTTCCACCATCCGGACTGGACGTGGCTCTATCTCTTGCCCGTGTACTTCGTCGCGCCGTTCGTCGCCGCCTACCTTCTCTACGTGGCAGCCGTCTCTGCACTCGGCGCGTGGCAGGTTCGGATCCGGGCGAGCGTCGACCTGCACAGGCTCGAGCTGTACGACCTGCTCGGCGTGCGCCGACCGATGGGCCCGTTCGAGGAAAAGCGACTCGCCGAGGCGATCAACCAGCTGCTCGTCTACGGAAAGCCGAGCCTGCGAGTGAGCGCGAGGGCGCGCTCCAGTACGAGGGACTAGTCGCGCGGGGGCTTCGTGATCGGCTCATCGCCCCACGGTGGCTTGTCGAGACCCACGATCACGCCCTCAGTCTAGCTCTCACACGCCGACGTCGAGCGGCTCGGGCGGCGGTCCCTGCTTGATCAGATCGCGCAGGAGCGCAGGGAGCCGCGTCGGCGCGAACAGCTCGCGGGATGCCTCCAGCTCGTCGACCGTCCACCAGCGCTGCCCGACGACGCCTTCCGTCGCGAGCTCCTCGGCCGTCCATTCCGGGGCGGGCTCGAATGGTTCGGTGCGGACGAGGTAGATCCGCTCGGACTGGCCGCCCCAGCGCGGCCACTGCACCCAGCGCGTCCGCGTCCACAGGCACGGCCCGAGCTCGAAGTCGCGGAGGCCGCACTCCTCGGCGAGCTCGCGCGCGATCGCCGCCTCGTCGCTCTCGCCCTCGTCGACGCCGCCGCCCGGGGTCGCCCAAAACTCGCTGCCGTTCCGGACGACGAAGTGCGCGAGCAGCACGTGATCGTCGCGGTCGAGCACGACGGCCCTGACCGCTCGCCGCAGCGGCAGGCCCGACGACCGGCCCGCGAGCTCCTCGAACCAGCGAAGCCGCACGCGCCACGGAACCGCGGCGTTCGCGGGCGACGTCGACGGGAGGACGAAGAGCCGGGTCTCGCCGAGGCGCCGATCCTTGACGCCCAGCTCCGCCTGCTCGCCGAACGCGCCCCGATAGGCCTCCTTGCCGACGAAGCCGATCCAGCCCGGGCGGAGGTCGCGGGCGAGCCGCTCCAGCCGGTCGGCCGCGCCTTCGAAGTCCGCTCGACGAAGGTCGCCCGAGCCGGGCGTCGTTCGGAACGCTGCGTTCGTGAGCCCGATGCCCTCAGCTAGAACGTCGAACTGCTCCTGCGGCTCGTAGAGCCGCGACGTGAAGCCCGCCGCGTGCAGGAGGCGCCAGAAGTCGTTCCGCGGGTTCGCGAAGTGCGCCGCCGCGGCGGCCGAGACACGTCCGGGGTTGATGCCGCAGAAGACGACCCGGAGGTTCGGGCCCAGGACGTCGGGGACTGCGCTCGTCAGGCTGCTTCGGGCTCGCGCGCGTCGAGCCGCACCTCGAAGAGGCGGCGGAGCTCCTCCCCCGAGACATGCTCGAAACGGGCGATCCGATGCTGGGGAAGGATCTTCACGATCCGCACCGTCGCCTCGCCGCTGCCGTAGCAGCGCGTGTAGCACTCGACCTCGCTGAGCGGGCGCAGGCGTCGCAGCATGGGACCCGAAGTTTCGCCGCGAAGGGTCACGTCTCCTCCACCGGGTGGGAGGATAGGGCGTGGCCAAGACGGCGAAGGAGTTCGGGTACGAGATCGCACAGGATCGTGCGGGTCGCGTCACCGCCGCCGGGCAGGCGCCGCTCGACCTCGACGAAGCCTGGACGCCCGAGCACCTCGTCCTCGCGGGCCTCGTCCGCTGCACGCTCCAGAGCCTCCGGTTCCACGCGAACCGCGCCGGGGTCGACTTCCTCGCCGAGGCGTCTGCGTCCGGTCGGGTGACGAAGCGCGACTCCGACGGCCGGTACGCGTTCGTCGAGCTCGAGGTGAACGTCGACCTGGAGCTCGAGCCCGAGCCGGCCGACCTCGGCGAGCTGCTGGCGAAGGCGGAGCGCGACTGCTTCGTCGGCGCGTCGCTCACGCCGAAGCCGGTCTACCGCTGGCGGGTGAACGGCCGCGCTACGGTGCCGACGTGAGCACCGTCGCCTTCGACGTCGAGGCCGTCCGTCGCCGCTTCTCGGCGCTCCGCTCGGGGCTCGCGTTCTTCGACGCTCCGGGCGGGACGCAGGTGCCGGACGAGGTGATCGACGCGATCGCCGCGTACCTGCGCGACGCGAACGCGAACTCGGGCGGCCACTTCGAGACGAGCCGGCGCACCGACGCGCTGATCGCCGACGCGCGCCTCGCGGCCGCCGACTGGCTCGGCTGCTCGCCGGACGAGACGATCTTCGGCGGGAGCATGACGACGCTCAACTTCGCGCTCACGCGCGCGGCCGCGCGCGAATTCGGCGAGGGCGACGAGATCCTCGTGACGCGCCTGGATCACGACGGGAACGTCGCGCCGTGGCTCGAGCTCGCGCGCGACAAGGGCCTCGTCGTGCGCTTCGTCGACATCCGCGACGACTGCACGCTCGACCTCGACGACCTCGCCGCGCAGCTCTCCGAGCGGACGCGGGTGGTCGCGTTCCCGTGGGCGTCGAACGCGGTCGGAACGGTCAACGACGTGGCCGCGATCGCCGAGCTCGCGCACGAGGCCGGCGCGCTCGCGTGGGTCGACGCGGTGCACTACGCGCCGCACGGGCCGATCGACGTCCGCGCCGCCGGCGCCGACGTCCTGCTCTGCTCCGCGTACAAGTTCTGCGGACCGCACCTCGGGGTCGGGTTCGGCCGGGCCGAGCTGCTCGAGCGCTGGCGCCCGTACAAGGTGCGCCCGGCCGCCGACCATCCGCTCGGCCACCGCTACGAGACCGGCACGCTCGCGCACGAGCTGCTCGCCGGCTTCGTCGCAGCGGTCGACTACTACGGCTCGATCGGGTTCGACGCGATGAGCGCCTGGGAGCACGAGCTTGGCGAGCGCTTCCTCGCCGGGTTCCCCGAGGCGTGTCGGCTGTGGGGCCTCCCGACGATGGATGGCCGCGTGGCTACGTTCGCGATCACGCACGCGCGCCGGTCGCCCGAGGACGTCGCCGCCTTCCTCGGCGACCGGGGCGTCGCCGTCTGGCACGGGAACTACTACGCGCTCGAGGTCATGCGGCGACTGGGCCTTCCGGACGGGGCCGTTCGGGTCGGGATCGTCCACTACAACACGGCCGAAGAGGTCGACCGCCTGCTAGCGGCGCTGCACGAGCTTTGAGGCTCCTCGTCCTCGGCGGGACCCGGTTCCTCGGCCGCGCGATCGTCGACGCGGCGCTTGCAGGCCGACACGAGGTGTCGATCTTCACGCGCGGACAGACGAACCCCGAGCTCTTCCCGGAGGCGGAGCACCTCGTCGGCGACCGCGACGGCGACCTGTCCGCGCTCGAAGGTCGCGAGTGGGACGCAGCCGTGGACACGTCAGGCTTCTTCCCGCGAATCGTGCGCGCGTCAGCGGAACTCCTCGCGGGGCGCGTCGGCCACTACACGTTCGTCTCCAGCGTGTCGGTGTACGCCGACCTCGCCGAGCCGCCGGACGAGTCGAGCGCGGTCGGGACGCTGGAGGACGAGTCGCTCGAGGAGATGGGCGACGAGTTCCAGTACTACGGCCCGCTGAAGGCGCTCTGCGAGCGCGAGGTCGAGCGCGCGTTCCCGAACGGGGCGCTCATCGTCCGGCCGGGCTTGATCGTCGGGCCGCACGATCCGACCGACCGCTTCACGTACTGGCCGCGGAGGCTCGCGCGTGGCGGCGAGATCCTCGCGCCCGCGCCTGCCGACGAGCTGGTCCAGTTCGTCGACGTGCGCGACCTCGGCGGGTGGATCGTCCGGATGGCGGAGGACCGGCGCACGGGGGTGTTCAACGCAGTGAACGAGGGCCTGCCGTGGTCGGAGCTGCTCGCCGGCGCCGACGTCACCTGGGTCGATTCGGAGTTCCTCCTGGAGCAGGGCGTCGGCGAGTGGATGGAGCTGCCGCTCTGGATCGCCGACCCCGCCTTTGCCGGGCACGCACGGACCGACGTCTCGCGCGCCGTCGCTGCCGGCCTCACCTTCCGCCCCTTGGAGGAGACGATCCGGGACACGGCCAAATGGGATGCGACGCGCGGCGACTACGAGCCCGCTGCAGGTCTGGCACCCGAGCGCGAGGCCGAGCTGCTCCGTGCGTGGCGCGCGCGGGCCGCGGCGTGACGCCGCTTTCGAAGAAGCTCGGCGCGAAGCCCGGCGCGGGCGTCGTCGTCTTCTTCACGACGAGCCGCGGCGAGCTCGAGCGCCGCTTCGAGGCGCTGAAGGCGGCCCTCGATCCGGCCGACGGCCTCTGGATCGCGTGGCCGAAGAAGGCGTCGCGCATCGAGACGGACCTGTCGTTCGATGCCGTGCAGCAGGTCGGGCTCGCCGCCGGCCTCGTCGACAACAAGAGCTGCGCGATCGACGAGGACTGGCAGGCGGTTCGATTCGTCTACCGCCTCGCCGATCGACCGACGCGCGGCCGGGGATAGATCGTCCCGCTATCGGCCCGAAGTCGTCACACAAGCGTGACGATTTCGCCGTTAGCCTCACAAGCGGGGGCGAGGGGCCGAAGGCCCCGGGGGGAAAGCTAGTCGCGTGTCGCGGCGGCCGCGCGCGCCCAGCGCTCGTCGTCGCGCCTGATCCGGTCGGGGTCGACGCCGCGCGCGGCGGCGAGGTCGACGGTCAGGAGCTGGAACGGCACGATGTCGACGGCCGGATGGCGGGTCGGGACGAGCGTCGTCTCGCACCCGAGGATCCCCAACGCGCGCACGGCCGCTCGCGCCCGCTCGGCCGCGCGGCCCTCGCCCTCCAGCACGTACGCGCGCACGCGCTGGTCGACCGCCGCGAGATGGCCGTGCAGGAGCTGCTCGGTGTGGTGTGCCGCCGCCGCCACGTGCGTCCCCTCGCGGAGCTTCAGCACCGCCTCCTGCGCCGTGGGCCAGTCGCGACCGGCGCCGACGATCATGATCCGCTCCTGCTCGGGCACGGCCAAACGCGGCCCTGCCAGCACCTCCGCGACCGCATCGCCCAGCCAACTCACGTCCTCGCCCCGCAGAGCCGCGAGAGCAGCGACCGCGCACGTGTAGCTCGCCGTGTGGCACCAGCTCCGCTCGATCTCGGGCGTCGCGACGACGACTTCCTCGCAGAGCTCGCCGAGCGGGCTGTCCGCCTTCCCCGTCACCAGCCACCGCTCCCCGCGAAACGCGCGCGCGGCTTCCAACGAAAGAGCCGTGTCCCCCTCGTGGCTGACGACCACGAGCACGTCCGCGTCCGGCGGCGGCCGGCCGACGACCAACTCGAGCGCCTGCACCGCAAATCCGCCCGTCTGCGCCGCGTGAAACGACGTCCCGCAGCCGGTGTAGACGACCCGCGCGTCCGGCAGGCGCCGCCCGCGAGGCACCGCGCGAAGCCACTCCGGCTGCGCGGCGATCGCCGCTCGCGTCTGCTCTCCGCTCGCCACGGACCCGTCTATACCATGGGGCGGCGATGAGCGCCTTCGAACGGCAGACCCTCTCCAACGGCGTGCGCGTCCTGACGGCGCCGATGCCGCAGGCGCAGTCGGTGACGTGCTCGCTCATGCTCGCCGCCGGCTCGCGCTACGAGACGCCGGAGACGAGCGGGATCGCGCACTTCGCCGAGCACATGTTCTTCAAGGGCACCGAGCGACGGCCGTCGGCGCGCCAGATCGCCGGCGAGATCGACGCGATCGGCGGCGAGTTCAACGCCTTCACCGGCAAGGAGTACACGGGCTACTACGTCAAGTGCGCGGCCGACCACCGCGACGTCGCGCTCGACGTCCTCGTCGACATGATCCGCCACTCGCGCTTCGAGCCCGAGGAGGTCGAGCGCGAGAAGGGCGTGATCGTCGAGGAGATGAACATGTACTTCGACACGCCGCGCGACTTCATCGGCGGCCTGTACGACGAGCTCCTCTACGGCAACCAGCCGCTCGGCTGGGACATCATCGGCCGCAAGGAGACGGTCCGCGCCGCGACGCGCGACACGTTCCTCGACTACATCGCGCGCTGGTACAAGCCCGAGCGGCTCGTCGTCGGCCTCGGCGGCAAGATCGGCAGCGACTTGATCCCGCGGCTCGAGGAGCTGCTCGGCGACCTCGACGGCCGCGCCGAGGCCGGCCCGCAGCCCGTCGAGATCGCGCAGAACGGCGGCGCGCGCGTCAAGCTCCGGACGAAGCCGTCCGACCAGGCGCACCTCTGCCTCGGCGTCCGCAGCTACCCGATCGAGCACCCCGACCGCTACGCCCTCCAGCTGCTCGCGACCGTGCTCGGCGGCGGAATGTCGTCGCGTCTCTTCAGCGAGGTGCGCGAGCGGCGCGGGCTCGCCTACTACGTCTTCGGCACGAACCACAGCTACACCGATGCCGGGTCGCTCTACTCGCAGGCCGGCGTCGACATCAACCGCATCGACGAGGCCGTCACCACGATCATGCGCGAGCTGCGCCGCGTCGCCGAAGAGCCCGTCCCGGCCGACGAGCTCGAGAAGGCGCGGAGCTTCGCGAAGGGCCGCTTCGTCCTCCAGCTCGAGAGCCCGCAGGGGCTGATCATGTTCGGCCTGCGCCGCGAGGTGCTCGAGGGGCGAGCCGCCGAGCCGGAGGAGGTGCTCGACGCGCTCGACGCGGTCACCGCGGAGGACATCCAGCGCGTCGCGGCCGACGTGGTCGGCCGCGACGGTCTGAACCTCGCGCTGATCGGGCCGTTCGACGACGCCGAGCGGTTCGAGAAGCTGCTCGCGGCGTAGCCGACCGCAGACCTATTCCTCGGTCGGCGACGCGGTCGCACGCTCCTTGATCTCGTTGACGACGGCGGGGTCGGCGAGGGTCGTCGTGTCGCCGAGCTCGCGCTGCTCCGCGACGTCCCGCAGCAGCCGGCGCATGATCTTGCCGCTGCGCGTCTTCGGCAGCTCGGGCGTGAAGACGATGTTCGCCGGCTTCGCGATCGGCCCGATCTTCTTCGCGACGTGGTTGCGGAGCTCCTCGAGCATCTCGACCGATCCTTCGTCGCCGCCCTTCAGGCTGACGTAGGCGACGATCGCCTGGCCGGTCCGCTCGTCCTTGCGCCCGCAGACGGCGGCCTCCGCGACCCGTTGGTGGTCGACCAACGCGCTCTCGACCTCGATCGTCGAGATCCGGTGACCGGAGACGTTCATCACGTCGTCGACGCGGCCGAGCAGCCAGAAGTCGGCGTCCTCGTCGATCCGGGCGCCGTCGCCCGCGAAGTAGACGTCCTCGTACCGCGACCAGTACGTCTCGCGATACCGGTCGTCGGCCTTGTAGATCCCGCGCAGCATCGCCGGCCACGGCCGCTTGAGCACCAGGTACCCGCCGCCGCCCGGTCCGACCTCGTTCCCGTTCTCGTCGTAGACCGCCGCCTCGATCCCCGGGAACGGCTTCGTCGCCGAGCCCGGCTTGAGCGTGGTCACGCCCGGAAGCGGGGTGATCAGGATCATCCCGGTCTCCGTCTGCCACCAGGTGTCGACGACTGGCGTCCGGTCGCCGCCGATGTGCTCGCGGTACCAGACCCACGCCTCCGGGTTGATCGGCTCGCCGACGGTGCCGAGCACGCGGAGCGACGTCAGGTCGTGCTGCTGCGCGTACTCGGGCCCCCACTTCATGTGCGTCCGGATCGCCGTCGGCGCCGTGTAGAGGATGTCGACCTTGTAGCGCTCGACGATCGCCCACCACCGGTCCTTGTCGGGATAGTTCGGGACGCCCTCGTACATGACGCCCGTCGTGCCGTTGCAGAGCGGGCCGTAGACGATGTAGCTGTGCCCCGTCACCCAGCCGACGTCGGCGGCGCACCAGTACACCGAGTCGGGCTTGACGTCGAAGATGTAGTAGTGCGTCGTCGAGACGCCGGTGAGGTAGCCGGCGGTCGTGTGCGCGATTCCCTTCGGCTTGGCGGTCGTACCGCTCGTGTAGAGCAGGTAGAGGAGATCCTCCGAGTCCATCGGCTCGCACGGGCAGCTCGCCGCGTCGTCGCTCTCTCCGTCGATCGCGTCGTGCCACCAGACGTCGCGGCCCTCCTTCATCTCGACGTCGCCGCCGGTGCGGCGGAGGACCACGGCGGTTCCGACGCTCGGCGAGTCGGCGAGAGCATCGTCCGCGTTCTTCTTCAGCGGCACGCGACCGCCGTTCCGCCAGCCCTCGTCCTGCGTGACGAGCACCTCGCACTCCATGTCGTTGAGGCGCCCCGAGAGCGAGTCGGCAGAGAAGCCGCCGAACACGACCGTGTGCGGCGCACCGAGCCGGGCGCAGGCGAGCATCGCGATCGGGAGCTCGGGCACCATCCCCATGTAGATCCCGACCGGCGTGCCCTTCTTCACGCCGAGCTTCCGCAGGGCGTTCGCGAACCGAACGACCTCACGCTGGAGGTCCGCGAACGTGATCGTCCGCACCTCGTCCTCCGGCTCGCCCTCCCAGTGGTACGCGACCTTCTCGCCGTTCCCCGCCTCGACGTGGCGATCGACGCAGTTGAAGCAGACGTTGAGCTTGCCGCCGACGTACCACTTCGCGTACGGCAGGTCCCATTCGTAGAGCTTCTCGAAGGGCTCGAACCAGGTGATGCGCTCGCGCCCCTCGGTCTCCCAGAACTCCTCGAAGTCGCGCTCGTAGATGTCCGGCTTCGCGTTCGCCTGCGCGGCGAACTCGGGGTCCGGCGGGTACCGGCGCTCCTCGAGGAAGAGGGTGTCGATCGCCTGTCCGGTTGCGGTCTCGGTCACTCGCGTTACACCTCCGTTCGGCGCGGCCTCGGCGAGCCGGGCCGCGACAGAGCCGGCAGACGCCCCCAGAGCGGCGCGCCGACCGGGACGACTGGGGTGGGCGACATTCCGTTCACGACGCCCGCAGCGGACGTATACCAGGCCACGGCGGCGGTGACGATGCCCATCCAGCCGCCGGCGTGGAGCATCCAATCGCTCTTGCCGTGCGCGAGGTTGAAGAACCCGATCACGAGCAGGATCTCCGTGATCTCCAGCGTCAAGAAGACGCCCATGACGGCGACGTTCACGCGGAAGCTCCAGAGGAGCATGTACGTGTTGAAGATCGCGAACGCCAGAAGGAACCACGCGAGCCCGTTGTCGATGTCGACCGGCTTGAGGCCCGCGCCGAGCTTGGTCGTCTCGGCCAGCACGACGAACGCTCCGAGGGCGAGCCAGAACCCGCCGTAGGTCGAGAACGCGGTCGACCCGAAGACGTTCCGGTTCCGGAACTCCCACATCCCGGCGAGCAACTGGATGAGCCCGCCGTAGAAGAGCGCGAGCCCGACCCACAGGATGTCGGGGATGAAGCTTGCGTTGTGGCCGCTCAGCATGAACGTCGTCAGCGCGAACGCGGCGAGCCCGAGCGGCGCAGGATCGGCGGCCGGCACCGATTCGATCAAGGTGGGGCGCCGTTCTTCCGCCAGCACAGCCATGAGAGCCTCCTCTCTACGAGGCCCGCGCGCGGCTTGCCTCGCCCGTGCGCGGGCGAGAATATTCGGATTCCGAACTACCCAACTTTCGGACGGTTAATCCTGGTTTCGGCCGGTTCTACGGAGCCAGGTCGTACGGGTAGCTCGTGAGCTTCTCGGCCCCGTCGTCGGTGACGAGCACGAGGTCCTCGAGACGGCAGCCGCCGAAGCCCTTGCGGTAGAGGCCGGGCTCGATCGTGATCACGTCGCCGGCCATGAGCTCGTCGCCCGAGCGGCTCAGGTATGGATGCTCGTGCACCTCGACGCCGATCCCGTGGCCGAGGCCGTGGTAGAAGCCGTCCTCGAGCACCTCGCCGGGCTGCTTCGAGAGCTGGGTCGGGAACCCGTGCTCGTGGAAGAGGTCGCAGACGAGCCGATAGACGGCGGTTCCGTGGACGCCGGGCCGGGCCTCGGCCACCGACCGGTCGAGCGCCTCCTTCACGAGCTGCTGCTGTTGAGCGAGCTCCTCCGGCGGCGTCCCGACGGCGAACGTGCGCGTCATGTCCGCGTGGCACCCGCTCTCGCGGTCCCGCGGGAAGAGGTCGACGAGGACCGGCTCGTTCGGCCCGATCGCGCCCGAGCCCATGTCGTGGCCGACCGCCGTCTGCGGACCGTGGGAGACGATCGACTCTTCGGCGGTCACGCCGTGCTCGCTGAAGACGGTCTCGATCGCTGCCTTCACCCGCTCGCAGGTCAGCGGCTCGCCGTCGAGATGGAGCGCCCCGCTGTTCGGCTCCGCGCGCCGGAGCAGGTCGCGAGCCACGTCCATGGCCGCTTCGCACGCGCGCTGGGCGCGGCGGATCCCGGCGAGCTCGTGCTCGTTCTTCACGCGCCGGCGCAGGGAGAAGAGGTCGCGGTCGGCGCGGATCTGGACGCCGCCCGCCCGTAGGTGGTCGGCGATCTCGAGCGGGAACGTGGCCGGTGCGACGACCTCCGTGAGGCCGAGCTCGCGACAGGCGATCAGCGAGACCTCGCGGTTGATGTCCTCGAGCTGCAGGCCGCGGCTCACCATCTCGTCGGCGCCGTACTCCTCCAGCGCGCGCACCTCGAGGCCGTCGATCCCGAGTGCGCGGGCTCTCCCGACCTCGAAGCTGGTCAGGATCGCGAGCCGCCTCCCGTCGCCCTCGACGTACACGAACGGGTCGGGGACGGCCAGCGGCAGCTCGTGCCGGATCTCCGGATTTCGGATCGAGTCGCCGACGATGATCAGGTTCGCCACGAGGCCGATCCTACCCGGCCTTCGGTGCATACACTGCCGGGGTGGAGGAGGCGCTTCAGCGCGCGGACGAGCTCATGCACGCCTGGACGGCGGAGCTCCGGCGCGAGCTGCCCGAACGCGCCGACATCTTCGACGCCCACGTCCATCTCGGCCAGGACATCGACGGCTTCCGCGGCGACTACGGCGAGCTGGAGCGGATCCAGCAGCGGTTCGGGATCTCGCGCGCGTTCATGTTCTGTCTCGACGAGCCGGATCGCCATCCCGCGTTCCGCGCCGCGAACGACCGGACGCTCGAGTTCGCGGCCCGCTCGGGCGGGCGGCTGATCCCGTTCGTCCGCCTCGACCTCGGCGAGAGCCCGATCGAGGAGGCGACGCGCTGTCTCGACCGCGGCGCCCGCGGGATCAAGCTGCACCCGCGCGCGCAGCGGTTCCTGCTGAACGACGAGCGGCTAGCGCCCGTCTTCGAGCTGGCGGCCGAGCGGCGCGTGCCGATCCTGATCCACGGCGGCCGCGGGCTCCCGCCGATCGCGGCCGACCTCTCGCGGCTCGTCGACCGCTACCCCGAGGCGCAGCTCATCATCGCCCATGGCGGCATCGCCGACCTCGCCGCCCTCGCCGGTCACTTCGCGGCTCGGGCCGGCGTCTTCTTCGACACGTCCGTCTGGAGCCCGGTCGACCTGCTCGACGCGTACCACCAGGTCTCGCCGGAGCAGATGCTGTACGCCTCCGACTATCCGTACGGCCAGCAGCCGAGCTCGCTCCTGATCGCGCTACGGACGGCGAAGGTCGCGGGCCTCGACGACGAGCAGCTCCGCAACATGCTCGCCGGGGGCGCGAACCGGATCGCGGACGGGGAGCCGCCGCTCGAGCCGTCCCCGCCGACGGGCCAGGCGACCTTCGAGCAGCCGATGGCGTTCGCCCGCGTCCACCAGTACCTCTCGATGGCGACGCCGCTCCTCTGGACGCGGCAGCCGGACACGATCGGCGTGATCGGGCTCGCGCTCAACGCCTGCGACGAGCGGAACGGCTACGTCGAGGAGCTCGACCGGATCAAGGAGCTCCTGACGGTCGCCCGCGACGTCTGGCGCGCGGTTCCGGAGGTGGAGGACGAGCGCGACCGGGTCGCGGTCGCTCGCACGGCCTTCCGGCTCATCCACCTCGCCGACATCCTGGCGGTGACGCCGGGTGCTTGAGCTCACGATCAACGGCGGGCTGTATCGCGTCGAGGCGCCCGTGGAGCGGCCGCTCGCGTACGTGCTGCGCGAGGATCTCGGCCTGACCGGGACGAAGGTCGCGTGCGGCGAGGGCCACTGCGGCGCGTGCACGGTGCTCCTGGACGGGATCCCGACGCTCTCGTGCATCACGCTCGCGCACACGGTCGACGGCCGCGAGGTGACGACGATCGAGGGCCTTCGCGAGCACCCGCTCGTCGACGCGTTCGTCCGCGAGGACGCGCTCCAGTGCGGCTTCTGCACGCCGGGGCAGATCGTGTCGGCGTCGGCGCTCGTGGCGGCGAACCCGTCGCCGTCGCGCGAGGAGATTCGACACGCGATGGCCGGGAACCTGTGTCGCTGCGGCACTTATCCGCGCATCGAGGAGGCGATCCTGACGTGGCGAGGCTGATTCGAACCGAGAAGGAGGTCGAGGGGCGGTTCTCCGAGCAGTGGATCGTGGTCGAGGAGGACGCGCTCGACCAGTGGCCGGCGGGGCCGCTCGAGGTCGTCGGCCGGCCGGCGACGCGACTGAGCGGGCCGGCGCGGGCCCGCGGCGAGGCGCGCTACACGGCCGATCTCCAGCTGCCGGGGATGCTCCACGCTGCGGTGCTGCGCAGCCCGCACGCTCGGGCGCGCGCGACGCGGCTCGACCTGACGCGGGTGCGCGAGGCGCCTTGGGTGCGGGCGGTCGTCGGGCCGGACGACTCGGACGTGCTCACGGACGCGCCGGAGTACGAAGGCGCAGCGGTCGTCGCGGTCGCGGCGGACACCGCGGCCGAGGCGCGGCGAGCTCTCGAGCTCGTCGACGTCGAGTGGGAGGTGCTCGAGCCGCTCCTCGACCCGGAGGAGGCGGTCGCGCGCGGCTCGCTCCTCAAGGAGCCGCGCCGCTACGAACGGGGCGACGTCGAGCGCGCGCTGGCCGAAGCGGACGTGGTCGTCGAGGCCGAGTACCGGACGCAGAGCGTGCTCCACAACGCGCTCGAGACGCACCAGAGCGTCTGCGAGTGGGAGGGCGACGACAAGGTCACCGTCTACACCTCGACGCAGTGGATCTGGGGCGTTCGCGACTCGGTCGCGGAGCACTTCGGCCTCCCACCCGACAAGGTGCGCGTCGTCTGCGAGTACATGGGCGGCGGGTTCGGCGCGAAGGGCTCCGCGGGCGACTACACGTTCATCGCAGCGGAGCTCGCGCGACGCGCGGGCCGGCCGGTTCGGTGCGCGCTCAGCCGGCGCGAGGAGAACGTCAACTCCGGCAACCGGAGCCCCTCGATTCAGCGGCTGCGCGTGGGTGCCCGCTCCGACGGCACGCTCGTCGCCCTCGCCGGCGAGTACCTGTGCTCGCTCGGCTGGGACGGCTGGCTGCCGCCGATCGCGGGCGCGATGCAGATGCTCTACTCCTGCGAGAACGTGAAGACGGTCGAGTACGGCGCGAGGCTGAACACGCCGCCGATGGAGGCGTTCCGCGCGCCCGGCTTCGTCGAGGGCACGTTCGGGCTCGAGTGCATCCTCGACGAGGTCGCCGCGAAGCTCGACCTCGACCCGCTCGAGCTGCGGCGGCGCAACCACGCCGACACCGACCCGCAGGACGGCCGGCCTTTCTCCGCGAAGAACCTGATGGAGTGCTACCGCCGCGCCGAGGCGCACTG
>Ga0081539_10001237_pt1 | contig 45490 bp, 50 predicted proteins | sample TabmetS4T2R2_FD_71023 | JGI IMG/M metagenome (GOLD analysis project Ga0081539, IMG submission 71023) | Tabebuia heterophylla rhizosphere microbial communities from the University of Puerto Rico - S4T2R2 | ecosystem: Host-associated > Plants > Roots > Rhizosphere ... | reverse complement strand
GCTCTCGTATAGGTTGGTTGTCGATTCGCGTTGCGTCGCGGGTAATCGGGAAGGTGGCTCTCTCATCCCATCCTCCAATATCCTGAGGTAACGTGCGTTATAATCATTTTGGAGGCTTTTATGGAAACGATCCACGTATCAATAGAATTGCCACGTGATGTCTTCTCGGCGCTGAGGCAAGACCCGGAGGGTTTTGTGCGTGAAATGCGCGTCGCAGCAGCAGTCAAATGGTATGAAAATAGCGTGATCTCGCAAGGTAAAGCGGCTGAGATCGCGGGTCTTTCGCGTGCTGAGTTTATCAATGCATTAAACCAATTCAAAGTTTGGCCCTTCCAATATAGCGCTGATGAAATCGTCGAAGAAGTCACTCGTCGCTGAACGATGGGTAATCAACGCATCGCCGGTTATTGCTCTCTCGCGAGTGGGACAAGTTGAACTTCTGCGAATGGCACAGCGATTTCGCAGACGGTGTAGGCGACAATCGCCCAGCCTCGGGACCGCACACCACGGAGTGCGCCGCGATAAACGGCCAATGGCACGAGCAGCATGGCCGCAAGCGTCACGCGCGCCCAGGCGACGAACGCGGGAGGGATTCCTCCATCCACCGCGACCTTGATGAACAGGTAGGGGACACCCCAGATCACTGAGATGAGGACGAAGAGAATTCAGCCGCGGGGAGTCATGTTTCGGCCATGGACCCTACCTCCCGAACCGACTTGCACATTAGCCGAGAGGTATATCCCGTGCTGGTCTTTTTACATACAAGTACTCTCATATTAACTCTCGTGATGAGTTTCTTTATACAAAGCAAGCTACAGGCTTTGAAACTAAAGAAAAAACAGTTGAGCGCTTTGTCCACCATCACGAAGGATGGTGGCATATGTTTACAACTCTCGAATCTCCATGCTCTTAATCAGCCCAGCTTCAATTTGATAGACGTGTTCGACCATCCCATCTGAAATAACATTCCCTTGCAGATCGCGAACGACCTGATGGAGGTGGGCAGCGATACGCCCATCTCCTTCTCTCACAATTCGTTCGGGAGTGACGATTGGGTCGATCGCCTTCCATTGCCGTGTCCAGTACTCTTGCACTTCGTCGTGACCGCGGAGGCGCCCCCCTTCCCATCCGTTCGGCCAATCAACATCTGGATGCATGACGGCTAAAACAGATTCGATATCTCGCGGATTGAACGCAGCATAGGTTTTTCTAATTAGATCTTCAATATTCATGCATTGAAGTCCTTCGCCAATCATAGGCAATACATTCTTCGAAGATGCTTTCGTGTTTACTTTCGCAAGCAGGCTTGAGATCGTTCAGTAGGAGCAACTATATGCTGACAGTGATATTTCAGCAAATACCTGTTCCTGAACAGGCCGTGGTACCGCTTTGGTGCTGTCTCCTTCATGGACATTCTTGCGAGATGAGGCGGGGAGCTTTGTTTCTCAAGTTGCGATGCGAGTATAGCATTGAACCAGCTTGGAGTCGCCTCACCTTCGATAGGCAACCTGGTCGCAGACGGCGATTAGACTGCGAGCTACAAAGCTAGATTTAGGCGACCTACTGATTGGAGACATACCGAATTCAGTGTCAAAAATACTCCCGCGGTTTTTTCTGCTTTAGAGCTTAAATGAGAATTTGATGAGAATTTTCTTGACCTGTCATTTTGGCGTTTTCTCCTGCGACGTGTTTATAGAAAGTCAAAAATCCATAAAATAGGAGTTCAAAATGAGAAAGGCATCCCATATGCAAACCGTCAACAAATTCACGCAGTTCATCATCGGCGATCGAGGCATATTCTTAAATATCATGATACTCCTTCTCATCATAGGAGACCTCCAGATTCCCTATTATCTCGCCCATCCTGACGCTTTACGGACTGTCTATAGCAGTATCCCTGCATGGTATCCACTCTATGCTCTGCTAGGACTTGCTAGTAACATTGCCATCATCATCGGCATGTGGCAGATGAAAAAATGGTCGGTCTATGTCCTGGTTGCTTATTTTGCTTCCAAGCTGCTGGTGGATTTTATCTATATTTTGCCGGCTCAACAGATGCTTGTATTCGCCACGACGGTGGTAGGAGCAGGGCTGTGGTTTTGGGCCATTTACCGAAAATGGAATTTGTTTGATTGATAACGAGCGATTCGGTGATAATGGGTTTGGACGATACGATTGATAGGCTGCGCGGCGCACCCCTACCCGCGACGGGTTTTGCAATGGGCGATATGGTGATTGGGATTATTTTGCGGGAAGCTGGCCTCCTGCCTGAGTTCGAGTTGACGCCGGCGCAAGTGTTGGTGACAATGTTCAATGAGACATTGTGGTTGGAGTCCTATAAGTTGTCGCCTAAATTACGGGATGCGGTTATTGAGGAGATCAGGAGGATCATATGACCATCACACTTCGACCGGTCACATCGGAGAATTGGCGGGCCTTAATTAAGTTAAATGTGCATGAAGACCAAAATGGCTTTGTCAAATCCAATCTGTATGCCATTGCTGAGTCTCAGTTTGGCTTTGAGTACGAAGGTCACTGGGATTTTTATCCATTCGGAGCGTATGTTGCCGACGTTCCGGTTGGCTTTGTGATGTATTGCTTTAATTTCGATCATTCGCGTTTCCAAGCCTTCGTCATACGCCTGATGGTGGACGAAAGGTTTCAGGGCAAGGGCTATGGTCGCGAAATCATGAAACAGGTTCTAGATATGTTCCGTTCAAATGACCGGATAAAAAATGTGGGCCTCAGCTACGAGCCGCACAATGAAGGCGCACGGAAGTTGTATGCCAGTCTGGGGTTTGTCAAGCCCGGCGAAATGCTGGAAGGCGAGACTCTGGCGGTGTTGAATCTGACCTGATTTATACTAAACATTTTGTCCGCTCTCAGGGTGCTTTTCAAGAACGACATGACATCCATCTCTCCGGCACAACCATCTGGGAATGGTTGGAAGCTGAAGGGTTGGAGTGGAAGCGCCAGAAAAGTTGGTTTCATGAAGCCGAGAGCCACAACCCACAATCCGTGGAGAAAAGAAGCATAAATGAAGCACAGAAACTATGGATATCAGATTTAAAAAAGTGACGTAACCCACAGCCGAAATCAACGAATATCTGAACAAATGACACAATGATCCTCTGCTTATTCCATTGATCCACCGAAACGAGAACAAGACTGGTTTGGAAATGAGAGCAACGATAACCATCAAAAATCTGGAAAAGCGGTTGGCCAGTCTATCGACTTTTGGGAAATCACGTTTCCCGTTCGCCGTGTTAAAGAACCAAGAAGCTTTCGAATTTCAGGAGGCTTAAAATGAATCAATCTGCCTACGAACGTGGTAATTATGGAATCGATGCGCCACTTGTGATTCGCAACTTGTTGATTGCTGGGATCGCGTCCATGCTGGCAGGTGTTGTACTAAATCGTATTCTTGCCTCAAGACAATCGTTGATAGCCACCATTTTGTTGATTTGGGGTTTGTTGGCTGGTGCAAGCATGGTCAGCGCTGCCGCTTTGATGATCTGGAGCAGCAAAGTGGGCAAACTTCAGTTGCGCGAACGATTGATAGACTCGCTAAATCTTCATGGATTCGAGATTGTCCTGGACGTGGGTTGCGGGCGTGGATTGCTGCTCAATGCCGCTGCCCGGGGCCTAACCACTGGCAGGGCAATCGGGATCGACTTATGGCAAAACATCGATCAATCCGGCAACCAACCGGAAATGACCTTGATGAATGCTCAAAAGGAAGGGGTTTTAAATCGTGTCGAAGTCAAAACGGGAGACATGCGTGAACTGCCGTCTGAAGATCAGACGGTGGATGTCGTTGTTTCGAGCTTAGCAATTCATAATATTCCTGACAAAGACGGTCGAGTGAAAGCCGTGCAGGAAATTGCGCGGGTATTAAGGCCCAATGGTGAGATAGCTATACTGGATTTTCAACGCACGGAGGAATATGTTCAAACGCTAAGGGAACTGGGCTGGCACGAAGTCAAGTTGTCAGGATTACAGTTTCAGATGTTTCCCCCGGTCAAAGTTGTTGCAGGAAAAAAGCCTTCGTAATGGGTATCGCCGCACCGCCTATCATCACCGTCTGGTTGCTGGTCACTGGTCATGGGAATCCTGTTAGTTCGGAACGGATCTCGACTATGACCGATACACCTGACAGGTCGGAGGAGCCCTGCCCAAAAGTCTAGTTCGAAAGCTACCTGTTTTCCTGATGTAATTTGCCATGATAAAGCGTATGTTGATTATCCTTTGACAACGTGTAGAAGTTTCGCGGCTTTCTTAATCTGTCGTAACGCGAAAGCGCAATCGCTCTCTAGCTAGTGAGGTGTAACTATGTCCGATCCCAAACCATTCATCCATTCTAATGTCTATCACAATACCATCGTCGGGGCAACTCCCAATGCGTTCATGCCGAACCCGGATGCCATTGATGAAGCGTTTATCGAGGAAGCCAACCGCGTGCTGAGTACCGCCGTGGAGCTGATCCGCGTCCTGATTGGCGCGCATCAATCCGCGGTGGCCATCATTGTGCAACGTGATTGGCAAGCGGTCCATAAGTTCTTTTCCTTGTCAGAAAAGTATGCAGCTTGGGCCGACTATCGCACACCGGCCAAAGGAGTGGGCATCCATGCCTGGATGCTCGAGTACAATCAGCCAATCTGTTTGACCCAGGCGGAACTGGAAGCTCATCCGGCCTGGCTGGGCTTTGGCAGCGAGGCTGAACAACACCCGCCGATGCGGGGTTGGTTAGCCGCTCCGATTATTGATCGCAACGGGACGAATTGGGGGTTGCTGCAACTATCCGACAAGTATGCAGGTGACTTTACCGCCGAGGACGAGAGACAATTTGTTGCTTTTGCCGGCTTGGTGTCAACACATCTGGAAGCATTGTGGGATTTGCGCAATAGCCGCAAGGGAAAGCCAACTGCACAACCATAATCATGGTACGAACACTAGGCTCGATGCGGCACAGGAAGTCCTCCCTGTTATCGCTGAATTCTGATCTATGTCTCACTTAGAGCAGTTGAGATCGACAAATCGTTCTAGCGCACGCTCTATAGCGCGCTGCTGACTAAGATATTGACGAGATGAATTCACACGCGGATTCAAAGTCGTTATCAGGAGACTTAATATGAGCAAAGTAATCGCTTCAGACTGGGCAATCCTCCAAGGCGCGATCATTCCCGGGACCATGATTTCTCTATTCGGTTTGAACAGGGTTTCCTGGAAAAGATCTATCATATGGATCTGATGCAACTCAGAGTCAAAGTAGGAGAGATAACATTGTGAAAGGACTGCTGCAATCCCGCCCGAGAACACTTCTATTGGCCGTCGGCCTGCTGCTGTTACTAGATGCCGGCCGATCACTGTATGCGCGCATTGGATATGCACAACCTATCCAGGCGTGGCAACCGAACCCAAAGGTCTATGCTGACATCGTCTGGCCTCCAGGCTCCGATCTCCCTGCGAATGCACCAGAAGGGCAAAGCATCTTTGCCCAGCATTGCCAAGTGTGTCATGGACCGGATGGCCGCGGCAACGGTCCCGCTGCGCCTTCGCTCATCCCTCGCCCGCGCGATTTCGCGTTGGGCCAGTTCAAATATAAAAGCACTCCGTCCGATCAGCCACCGAGTGATGCGGATCTGATTGAGGTTGTCACAAATGGTTTACAAGCGAGCTCGATGCCGTATTGGAAAGATATCTTGAGCGAAGCTGAGATCCGAGAAGTGGTCGATTACGTAAAGACTCTCTCGCCTATTTTCGATCGAGAAACTCCGCAGGCCATTCCCATCCCGCCGCGTGTCAGCCCAGATAAGGAGAGCATCGCACGCGGAAAAGACCTTTTTGCGGCTCAGGGCTGCCCCGGCTGTCATGGCAATGACGGGGGCGCGGGAGTTACCATGAAGGATGCCAAGGGTTACCCCGTCGTCACACGCGACCTAACTGCACCGTGGACCTTTCGCGGTGGGAGCGAGCCCGAGCAACTCTGGCTGCGTCTTACGACCGGCCTACAGCCGGGACCCATGCAGTTCTACGCCGACAAGATGACACCGGACCAACGCTGGGATTTGGTCAATTATGTGCTCTCGCTTGCGCGCACACCGCCCTGGGAACCGGGTGGTGCATTCGATGGCCCTGGGCAACGAGCAAATCTGAACCTGCGGGGAGACTACCTCGTCCACGCCGAATTTTGTGGACTGTGCCACACCCAAATCAATCACACCGGAATCTATCGGGCCGATGATGCCTACCTGGCAGGCGGGATGCGCGTTGGGGCGTATCCGCACGGCATCCTGGTCAGCCGCAACCTCACGTCCGACTCGGAAACCGGTCTTGGAAATTGGTCTGAGGAGCGAATCATCGACGCACTGACCAATGGTCGGGCTCGCAATCGAGTCCTGAACGTTTTTGACATGCCCTGGGTCTATTTTCACAACCTCTCGCCCGACGATGCACAGGCCATCGCGCGCTATCTGAAGGATTCGCTGCCAGCGGTTCATAACCAGGTTCCCTACGCTCTGCGCTATGGCGTGCTGGAGACTATCGTGGATAAATTAACGCGACCATTCCCGGCATTTCCTCCCACCTATTTAACGTACGGCGACGGAAATTGGGGGTTGGCACAGGACGGTCTGTCGCGTGATATTCCTCAGGCCATCCTGATCGACCTGCAGTGGCTGGTTCTCATTGCAGGCTTGGTTGCTTTCATATTCGGACCGCCTCCGGAGCGCCGTTTCCCAAAACGGCTTCGGGGTTGGATCCTGACTGTGCTCGCCGTCGTGGGAGGTTTGCTCTTGTTCCTTGTAGGCTATGCTTTGTATGAATCGCCTCAACTCAGCCTGATCCCGGCAGATATTCTGGCATCCGGTGCTTTGGGCGAGCAGCCAAAGTTGGCTCTCAGCAATTCGGATACCATTGAGCAAAAAGTCATGATCGAGCGCGGCCAGTACTTGTACACTCTGGCCTGTGCACTTTGCCACGAGACGGATGGGAGTGGCGGTCTCACCAAGATCAGTTGGCGTCCAATGGGAACGTTGTGGGTCCGCAATATTACCCCAGACCCGGAAACAGGGATCGGGAAGTGGAGCGATGCTGAGATCGCCCGCGCAATTCGCAGTGGTGTGAGCCGCGACGGGTATGCCCTGCACTGGCAGGGGATGCCCTGGGATCATTTTTCCAACTTGGACGAGGAAGATTTGCGAGCCATCATTGCCTTTCTGCGGGCGCTACCGCCAGTCGTAAATAAGGTTCCAGACGACCGCCCACCCACCCCAAACGATTGCCAGACCTACACCTTCTGGATCATGGATGTTCCAGACTATGGCTGCAAATAACGTCATGCCATTTGGAAAAGGAGTTGTGATGAATGAGAAGTACCGCGCGAACACCACGACGAATACAGCCACTCGCACTGATGTCTCTCGGCTCGCAGCCAATGACATCACGTTCGACGAGGCCTCCAGGTGGCGCACCCAACGAACGACGCTGGTTATCTGGCCAAGCCATGCGATATCCGTGGGAATGGGACAGTCCCTCACTCTCCACCGTCACTACGCCACGCAGATCAGCATCAGTCTGGGCGCTCCTTTGCAGGCGCGGACGCGCGCGAGTGGGCCATACACCGAGCAGCAGAGCTTCATCGTAGGCCCAAATATCCCGCATCAGGTCGAGACTCCAGGAGTGCCTTCCTTCGTTCTCTGGAGCGAGGCTCGTGCGCTTGCTGATCTCGCCCGCCGCCTCAAGACCGCGTCTGCCTCCGAACTTCCAGCCCTTCCTGAGGACCTGCTGAACGTCCTTTTGCCTGTCCTCCTGGCGTCCGGGGGACAAGTGCCAGACGAACAGGCCGGGCAGGCTATCCTCTCACACGTCCTCACAACACTGATCGGCCCGACCTGGGATGAAGGCCCCGACGATCCGCGTATCGCGACCGCTCGATCTCTGGTGACCCCTCAGCTCCTCGTTGAGCAATCCCAGCCGATCCCCTACCTCGCCACACACGTCCATCTCTCGCCCAGTCGATTTCGCCACCTCTTTCGCGGCCAGATGGGGATGTCGGTTCAGAGCTATCTGCGCTGGCAGCGCTTGATCGCCGCCCTGCGCACCAGTGCATGCGGGGCGTCTCTCACCGAGGCTGCTCACGCGGCGGGCTTCGCCGACTCTGCGCATTTGACGCGCGTCTTTCGTGCCACGTTCGGTCTGCCACCCTCACAAATCTTCAAAAATAGCCACGCGGTTCAAGTCATTTCCAGCGCTGAGTGCTAAAGTATGAATCGTAAGATGGGAATGGGACAGCGGAGACGCGAAAGCTCCGTTCACCCCTATCTGAGTTTGGAGAAAAACGTATGCCGACGGCTGGCAGCCTACGAAAGCGGTTCATTCCAGCACTCTCCTATCACGTGCTCACACCCCTCTATGATCCAATTATGGAGATGCTGCTGCGAGAAAAGACCTGGAAGCGACGGCTCATAGCGGCAGCCTCCCTCCAAGAGGGAGAACAGGTGCTCGAGCTGGGGTGTGGGACAGGCACGCTCTCCCTCATGCTCAAGCAGCAATATCCCCAGACAACGGTTGTTGGTCTGGATGCTGACCCGGAGGTACTGGCGCTCGCGCGCAAAAAGCTGGCCTCAGCGCATCTGGAAGTGATGTTGGATGAAGGCCGTGCTACTGCCTTGCCGTACCCGGACACATCCTTTGATTGTGTTGTATCCAGTCTGCTCTTTCATCATTTGAACGAGGAGCAGATGAGGAACACAGCACAAGAAGTGATCCGTGTGCTGCGACCAGGAGGGCACATCCTGGTCGCGAATTGGGACAAGGCTGATACTCACATGATGCCCTTGCCCTCTTGCTGATCCAGCTTCTCGATGTGATTGCGACAAAGCCCAAAGATATGGAAGGAGCCTTACCCGGCCTCTTTGTGGATGCCGGGTTTAGAGCGTCGAGACCGTTTCGGTCTTTCACACCCTCTTTGGAACACTATCTCGATACCAGGCACACCAGGCACGCAAGAAAAGCTGAAGCATCAGTCTATCCCCATCATAAATCTTCAAAAATAGCCACGCTGTTCAAGTCATTCCCGCTACTCAGTGCTAAAGTATGAGCCGTGAGACGTGAACGGGACAGCGGTTACGCTCTTCCGGCCAATCGCGATACCTCTCTCGGAAGTCGGCCGGGCTTTCCTCCTACTCGCGACTTTAATGGGAGGAGCCCTCCCGTGTCGAGTCAGCCTTGCGCGAAGCTTCCCTGTTCACCGAAACACTCATGAAAGGAACACACGATTATGATTATGACTCTCTCTTCCTCTGCACAGTCTTCCCAGGAAGATGCAACGCTCACCAGTCTCAGCGCATCGGAGCTAGCTCAGCGCATTGCTGCGGGCTGGCTTTCCTCGCAGGAGGTCGTTGAAGCGCATATTCGCCGTATCGAAGCAATCAACCCTCGTCTGAATGCTGTCGTCGTACCGCTTTTTGAACAAGCGCGCGCCGAAGCCAGCCGCGCGGATCGTCTGCGTGAGCAAGGAACACTTCTCGGTCCGCTCCACGGTGTGCCCATCACGCTCAAAGAACAATTTATGGTCTCTGGAACCCCGACAACAGTTGGGCTTATGAGCCACAGATCGCAGCTCATGGAGAAGGAAGGCCCCCTGGTCAAGCGGCTTCGTCAAGCGGGAGCCATTGTGCTGGGGAAGACCAATGTTTCCCAATTGGTTCTGTCACTCTCCGGAACATGTGAGAATCCGGTCTATGGCCGAACGAATAATCCCTGGGATCTGGCACGGGCGCCTGGCGGAAGCAGTGGAGGAGAGGCCGCTATTATTGCCGCTGGTGGCTCTCCTCTTGGACTAGGAGGTGATCATGGTGGCAGTATTCGTATGCCTGCCCATTTTTGTGGTCTGTATAGCTTGCTTCCGACGGCCAGAAGGTTGACCAATCTCGATACCGCTCCCTTTGCCGAGGTTGCCGGGCAGGAAGCTACCATCGCTCAACCCTGTCCGATTGCTCGTAGCGCCCAGGATCTGCGCCTGGCAATGAGCATTCTGGCGGCCCCTGGCTTGAACGCGCTCGATCCATCGGTGCCGCCTGTTCCCTGGCCTGATCCCGCCACCGTTTCTCTTACTGGCATGCGTATCGGCATGTATACCGATAATGGCGTTTTTTCGGTTGCCCCGGCTGTTCGACGGGCTGTGGAGGAGGCAGCGCAGATCTTGCGTGCTCGCGGTGTTATCGTTGAGTCCTGGAGCCCGCCCGATGTGGCCGAGGCGGTACGACTCTTTGTTGGTCTGAGGGGCGCGGATGGTTTTGCGACCACTAAGCGTCTTCTCAAAAGCAACCCCAGCGATCGCCGTATTCGCTTCAGTATGCGTATGAACAGCCTGCCGGGAGCCGTTCGTGCGCCACTGGTACCCCTGCTCAGGCAGTTTGGACAGGCCCACTTGGCGTCTTCGTTGCAGTCTGTTCGTGGAGCGTTGTCGGTCGATGAGTACTGGCAGTTGGTAGATAAGACCAATCAGTATCGCCAGCGTTTCCTGAGCGCGCTTGATGCTGAGCGTTTTGATGCGCTTCTCTGCCCGCCCTATGCGCTTCCAGCCCCAACCCATGAAGTCCCCGGCATTTTAAACGTCACCAATGCTGGGAGCGATGCCATCCTGTACAACTTGCTTGGTCTGCCTGCTGGCGTGGCACCTGTGACTCGCGTGCGCTCAGGTGAGGAGAGCGAGAGGAGCGTTGGGAATGATCGCGTCGAGCGTGCGGCTCGTGCCGTTGAGATGAACAGCGCTGGATTGCCGGTAGGCGTACAGGTGGTGGCTCGCCCCTGGCGGGAAGATATCGTCTTAGCGCTGATGGAGGCGCTGGAAGAGCATATAAGTGTAAGCCTACCCATCTGGGAAGGTGCCCAATGAACATAAGTCACGCGTTTGGTCTCGACCCATTTCCGTATGGGACACGAGTTGGTGGCAGAGCGCAATCCGTCTTCCAGATAGCCGATATCCAGATGGAAAACTCGCTCCAGTCGTCGCACGGCTGGCAGGGAAGTAGGAAATTTTGAATGATACTTTTCAGGAGTACTGACAGAAGAGGTTTGTATGTCAATTCTTATGCAAATCCTGATGCGGACAGGACAACTCGCCGGGATAGGAGCAGTCACACTTGGATTGCTGCACTGGTTTTTCCGTATTAGCTTTATTGAGATTCATATGCTCTTTGGTGTAGTAGTCACTCTTGCACTGCTGATCGCAGGTATGGTTGCTGTATTCACCAAAGGGCTCAGAGTTCTGGGACCATGACAATTGTCTTTGCCCTCATTGTTCCAATGTTTGGTATCACCCAGATGCTGATCCTCGTGGGAGATTTCCACTGGCTGATTCGGGTGGCTCATCTGCTTGTTGGGGCAGCCGCGGTGATCCTAACCGAGAGAATAGGTGAGCAATATATGCAGCTCAAACAGGAGCTGGTCGCAGGCAAGGAAGCAGTCAAAGCCTCTTAAATACCTGGACTCTGGCGAAAATCGAATCACGGCGTTAGTTCGACTGAGTGTTCGGTGTCGTTCTTGGGCAATAGTAAATTACAGGTGCGATTAGTAAACGAACGCACCCATCAGGAGGACATCTGGCAATACAGTGGTCATCGGTACGTAGGTGTACTGCTGGTGCCGTAAATTTTAGATTTGAACATGCAGCTCATCCTATGTAATCAAGCCTCGATCACTCTATCCAAGTGATGCGGTCCTTTGTCTTGTGTCATACACTGCTAGTGCAATCTGGGAATTCCCTCTGAAAAGTGATGAATGTAGAAAGGATCAGAATGAAACAATATAGAAATCAACGCTGGCGATTCGTCTTAGGTGTGGTCTTATTCAGCCTTGTGCTTACCACATGTAGCGGAACTAGTCAGCCGCAGGACCATGATTCGCACAGCCAGGCGAAAGGAAATGACGCGAGCGTAAACATCACATTGCAAGAAATGACCATTTCGTCCGACCGATCGGAGTTAAAGGCGGGGATGATTACCTTCGTCGTTCAAAACAACGGTTTCATGACACATGACTTTGCCATCCGCGGAAACGGTGTCAACGAAAAGACTCCGCTGCTTAATTTGGGAGAAAGCGCGATGCTTGCGGTGAAGCTGGAACCCGGAACTTACAACTATACATGTACCATGCCAGGACACGAACAAGGTGGTATGACCGGAAGCTTCAATGTTACATCTGAGTAATGGACCTTGAAGCACTACCTGGCCAACCACATGTACGTTCCGTTGTGTGTGGTCGGTCAGCACTCAAAAGGCAAACAAATAGAAAAGAGAATCAATCGCAACCATGCATAAGGCAATCTTCTCGAAATTCCTGCGGTAACGAGCACAATGAAGATAGTCATTTGCTTGGATCAACGGTTCTATCAGGTGCGGGCAGGGAAGCCTTCGGACAGAGTCATCTGAGCCAGTGACACAACCAATCCCTCCACTTTAGCGTTGTGAACGTATAATAGATTCAAGCTTTTAGAGGTATCGGCTAAGATGACCATAACTCTTTACCCGGCGCCAGAAGTCCTCAAAAACTACGTCGAATATTTCTGGACTGGTGAGCATCATGGTGAAGGAACTCCTGAAAGGGAGATCATATCAGTTGTAAATGGGGCCTCCGGCATTCTTTTTCAGCATCACAATGGGAATTCTGTATTTGTAAGCAACGCTACATTTTCTGGTCATGAGTTTCAAACCGGGACTCTACCTAGTGCTTACGCCTATGGACAACTTACACAACCGAATTTGATTTTGGCGAAGGGGTCATTTTCCGCAACAGGCGTGATCATGAAACCGCATGCCTGGCATGCCCTCTTCGGGTTCAGCGCGGCCGGGCTAACTGATAGAAGAATTGAACTCAATGAATTTGCGACTGAGAACCTGACGGAACAGTTGCTCAACGAGAACCAGCAACAAGCTCGCATTGCCTTGCTACGAGACTTCTTTATTTTACGACTGGAACATATCAGCACGGTGGATGTGCTGGTTCGAGAAAGTGTTAGATTGATTCACCGTAATATTCAGTCTATGAAAGTTATGCACTTACTGAAAAATCTTGAGATCTCTGAGCGGCAGTTCGAGAGAAGGTTCAAGCAGGCAATCGGACTTTCACCCTATTTTTATATCCGGGTCATACGCTTTCAGGAGGCTCTAAAACTGATGCAGTCGAAACAGTTTAAACGACTCTCAGACATTGCCTTTGCTCTAAACTTTGCTGATCAATCTCATTTCATCAAGGACATCAAAGAATTCTCTGGCCTTACTCCTAAGAGTCTCACTCAAAAAGTGGATGATTTTATTCATCACCATATCGGCTATTTCCGCTAGAAGATGTCGGTTTTTTTCTATTATTTTTGTGATCCCCTTTTTATAATCCTTGATAATGAGATTTGAGGCAAGGCAGTTCGCCATCAGATATGTCTCTGTATTTCTGCGCGTCTGGGTAGACCCATTTTTTCGATAAGAAGCAGTCGCCTACCAGCCTGCAAAAAAAGGAAACAAGAATCATTCTGTTTAGCCATAATTGCCCCACTAACCACCTATCAGCTGGCCTTGTTTTTGCTAGCAATTTGTTAGGGAATCTAGGATCCTGATTAGCAAGCGGAGGTAAATGTGAAGCAAAAAAAAGTTTATGTTTATGTGCAAGATACCTGGTCAGATTGGGAGGTTGGCTATGTAACTGCCGAGCTCAATTCAGGACGATTTTTTAAAAATAAGGGTGAACGTCTTCTTGTTAAAACGGTTGGCCTTACCAAAGATCCAATCACAACGATGGGTGGTGTGAGTATAACTCCCGATCTTACGCTCAAGGCAGTCACGGCTGAGTCGAGTGCTATGCTGATTTTGGCTGGCGGCGACACCTGGCAGGACCCGAAGCATCAGCCCGTCGTTGCCAAGGTCCAAGAGTTGCTTGATGCGAATGTTAATGTGGCGGCTATTTGCGGTTCCACCAGTGTCCTGGCCGAAGCTGGGCTGTTCGATCATCGACCCCATACCAGCAATAGTATCGAATATCTTAAAATGGTAGCACCCCACTATAAGGGTCATGCGCACTACAAAGATGATCGAGCAGTATCGGACGGTAATTTGATCACTGCCAGTTCTGCTGGACCGCTGGAATTTTCCCGCTACATCTTACAACGGCTCGAAGTCTTTTCCGACGGTGCCCTTGAAGCCTGGTACAACTATTTCGATACTGGTGAGACAAGGTATTTCTTTGCCCTGATGTCAACCCTGCCACAAAATTAGCCAATAGAAGGAGCCTCTCATAAAATTCAAGCACTGGCTCATCTTTCTTTTGCTGGGGACGATTTGGAGTTCCTCATTCGCGTGGATCAAGCTCGCACTGCAGGAACTTGGTCCGGTGATGCTGGTAGCCTTTCGCGTCCTGTTTGGACTTCTCTTTGGGGTTTTAGCAATTTACATTCAACATGTCCAATGGCCGCGTAACTTCCGGTCTTGGCCCCCACTCCTGCTGCTTGGACTCACAAATATAGCCATTCCATTTTGCCTGATTTCGTGGAGCGAAAAGACGATTGATTCAACAGTTGCTGCCCTATTGTTTGCGATCGTCCCTCTTTTCACCATTTTCAGCGCTTATTCCATATTACCGGACGACAAGATTACCTTGCCAAAAGTGTTAGGTCTATTCCTTGGTTCTGTGGGCATCATTGTCTTGATGACCAAGGACCTCGCCAGTGCTTCGAGGAATTCCTTACTCGGACAGGCCGCAGTCCTTCTGGCATCCGCTTTTTACGCGGGGAGTTCAGTATATGCACGCAAAACAACAAAGGATATGCCCAACATCATACGCACTACCGGACCATTGATCTCTGCTACTGTTGTTATGTGGCTGGCGACTTTCCTATTCGAGGGTCCAATCGAGATGCCACAGTTAGGAACAACATGGCTAGCTCTGACCTGGCTTGGCGTTTTGGGATCAGGAGTGACTTTTGTCATGTGGTATTACCTGATCCATGAGGTCGGACCTACTCGCACAACCATGGCGATGTATGTCTTCCCGCTGCGCAGCGTCATCCTGGGCGTTACTTTTTTGCATGAGCAAATGACATGGCAACTGCTGGTGGGTACCGTCTTCATTCTTGTGGGTCTAGCGATTGCAAACTGGCATCCACAAAATAGCACTGGATTGCAAATCCTTGATAAATAACAAGGAGAAATGAGAATCTGCTTGGGAATGAGAACGCGCTGATTGGCAGAGGAAGAGGAGGAAGCGGTAGTGTCGAAATGTCGCTCCTCTAGTTCCCTAAAAGGAGAAGCAAATGCAGACAGTCACATTGATTATTTTCTGTGCCACGGTATTGCCGCTGGTTTTTACACCGGGGCCCGACATCATTTACATCACAACACGAGGTATCGCGCAGGGTCGCCCAGCGGCACTGATCTCGACGCTGGGTATATGTACTGGTTACCTCGTTCACACTCTGCTCGCGGTACTGGGATTAACAGCGCTCGTTTATGCCTCAGAAACGCTGTTTAGCTTTGTGCGATACGCAGGTGCAGTCTATCTGCTGTATCTCGGATTCAAAGCCCTCAGAAGCAAATCGCAAATCGAATTCAAGCCAGACCAAAAGTTGCTCGGTAATCAGCGCATGTTCTTGACCGGGGTAGCCACAAGCATCATGAATCCCAAGGGGATCTTATTGTTCTTTTCGTATTTTCCTCAGTTTGTGGTGCCAGAAGCCGGGAACGTAGCCAGGCAGTTGTTTGTGATCGGAATGCTGTTTACGGGAATGTGCGGATTCGTGTATAGCATGTATGGATTCTTCTCGGGTGCAATCGGCGAACGGCTCTCAACAACGCCGCGACTTGCGGATCTGATGAAATGGCTGACAGGTAGTGTGCTTATTGGACTCGGCGTGCGATTAGTATTGCCAGACAAAAAATAGCTCGGAGCGGGGCGCTTGTCAGAATTATTAACTCACCTTCCGCAGTACCACGAGATTTATCTCGTAGCGACAGGCGACATGAATGGCGCGTTACGGGCAAAACTGCCGAACGTCACTTATTAATGAAAAAGAAAGGGAACTATGAACTTGATAATCGCAGATCCAATTTTCAATGAGTATCCTGATTTAATTTTAAGTGCGGTCATCGCACACAATATTGACAATGCGCAGGCAAGGGACGAAATCACCGAATTGTTACGAACAGTCGAATCAGTCCTGTCGGGCCGCTGGTCTGAGGTTGCTAAAGCCAGCCATCGCATGGCTCAGCATACAATGGTCGGGCATCATGGGCAGCTATCCTGGCAATCAAAGCCAGGCCCCACCTGCCTCGCCTGACATCTCGCTCTAGAACCCAAGTGAAGGGTGTTTGCCACCTGAAGTGGCTCGCCCGCTCTAGCAGGTGCTGGCATCCTATACAACCACAGCTGGGCGGTTCCGTATATTGACGCCTCTATGAATGCAGTCGACGAGAGAGCGCTTTTTAGAAGCCCTGATGGCTCAAGATCTTATCCTAGCTTATCCGCTTCGGGAACCGAGTACTTCCAAAAAATGTGGATTGTACATGATGCCCAGAACGTTGCCGAACGGGTCAATGACAGAGGCCGTGACAAAGCCAGAATCGCCGCGTTTCGTGACCGGATCATACTCCCTTGCACCCATAGCCTTGAGCCGCTCAAATGCTACCTCGATATCATCAACATGCCATAAGAGTATCGCCCCTCCTGGCCCTAGCTGCATGGCTTTCGGTGAGTAGTTGCGCTCATTATGCCTGGTTGGGGAAGTCGCGGAGTGAGGTGAAGACTTCGAGGACATAGCCGTCGGGGGCGGAGAAGAGGGCTATGCGGGCGAAGCCAGCCTGTTGAACATGCGGGGCTGCGAGTGAGGGGGCACCACGCTTGACGAGGTCGGCGTAGGTTGCGTCTACGTCGTCTGACTGGAAGGCGATGACGCCGCGGTGACCGCTCTGGATGGGGGCGGGTGTGGCTTCGCCAAGCGAGGAGGCGAAGTAGGATGCGTCGAGGAGTTCCATGCGTACGTTGCCGGCGTCCAGTTCCGCGTAGATGTTGTTCTCGTCTCGAAAGATTGTGGAAAGGCCCACGATCTCGTGCCAGAAGTGAAAGGATGCCGCGAAGTCGTTGACCAGCATGCGGAAATCGTGCAGTTTCATTTTTCTACTCCTTTGTTTTGATGTGCGTTCGTATTATGTCTTGATAGGTAAGTCTGCCCTCAAGGAGGGTCAAATGTATTCGCCCTGCGCCCAACACCAAATAATTCTGTATACCAGTCGCGCGCAGCCACCACATCGTCCGCCCAAAAATTGACGGTTGCCATCCCGTGCAAAAAGTGTTTGTTCTTCATTTCTAAACTCCTTTATCTAACGTACGGCTATAATACTGGACATCATGAACGATGTATTACAAAAACCCGCAGACGATTACAAGCCACGCGGACGCTTGGATCCATCTGGTTTTGAGCGTCATGTGGATTTCCATACCTACCTGCCTCCCGTCGACCTGGCGCCGTTTATCGAGCATTTCTGGACCATTCGCTGGGAAGAAGCAGATACTACATATTATTCAGAAGAAGTGATGCACCGACCCTATGTAGATGTCTTTGTTTCCCGGCAGCAATCTGGTATTCAGGGTACCTTTCGTGGCAAACGTATCTATGTTGCCGCTGGTCGCGGGAGAATCGTTGGCATCCGCTTTCGGCCAGGAGCATTCCATGCCTTCTGGGAGGGAACGCTCACGAGCATCCAAGATAAATACATTGACTTACAGCATGTATTTCCTGAGGCGGACAGTCGCTACATTGAACAGTTGTTAACTCTTGAAGATCAGGCCGTCATCCATGAGCTCCTGGAACTGCTTCGAGCGAAACATCCCCAACCAGATGCCAATATCGAGCTCATCAACGAGATCATCATAGCTATCGAAACCGATGAACGCCTCAAGACAGTCACAGCCGTGGGGAAAGCGTTTGGCAGAAGCGAACGCTGGCTGCAGCAGATCTTTCTTGACTATGTTGGCATTGGACTCAAATGGCTGCTCCAGCGCCACAGGCTCCTGGCGGCAGCCGAACAGATCCGCGAGATCGACGAGCCGAATTGGGCAGCGATTGCCTATGACCTCGGCTACAGCAGCCAACAACATTTCATCACGGACTTTAAGCAGGTATTGGGGAAAACACCGCGGCAGTATAAAAAGGACCTGACTGCGCGCTAGCAGTTAGCCACGATTCAACCTGCGGCCGAGTGCGCATCCAGCGTTCTATCTAGCTAGGGGCTATAAGGCAGTAATAGTATCCCCGGCTGTTCAAGCGCGGGAACAGCCATGAGAAAATGTCTGCGCGGCGTCCTTCGCCATTAAAGACGAGCGCAAAATTAGCGTACAAATGCCGCGCTCATCTGCGAGCGGCAATGTTACCCATTGCTATCTCCAACCAGAGCTCGAACGCAACGCGTGCTCTTTCTGCAATCGGCGCTTCAAGTCCTCTTCTAAGCAATTCTGGATTGCCTCGGATGGTAGTGAGCAGTTCGGTCAGTTCCGTCTCACAACCTTTGATCCATTGGAGCAAAGTTATATCCGTGAAGTTCGCCTTGAACAGTGGGTTGAAGGAAAACTAGATAAGTCTGAGGAATACACTTTACATGGCAATATCTATTTCAAAGAGGAACTTGTTTTAACTGCTATCAAATAAAGATCAAGTTTCACTGCCCAACAAAGCGTCCCGGAAGATCAGCGGATAATGCACTGGACGACTGGGCGCTTCGCAGTGCGCGTTTTTTGGACAGGTTCTGAGCTATAATGAATGAAAGAAATATTATCGAATTTACTGAGCGCCCAAGTAGTTACGCGTCGCGAACCCTAATCCCGTCGGGACCGCTTGGCTTGACAACTTGACGATTTTCATCAAGTTGTTTTTGTTTTTCAATTTGATCTTGCTAAACTTGTTGATCTGCCTAATGAGAGCCAATCTAAGGCATGGATGGACAGGTAGCCGAGTGTAGATATTTTTGACATTCTTCATTTGTCCATCCGCGTGTGAGGCGGGATTGAGCAATCCCGATCAACTCTTCAATATTTAGCTCATAGATGTGCACCACATGATCACGTCCCACCGAGACGATGCGTGTACCATCCGGACTAAAAGCAATCTGGTATACAGCGCTGCTGTTGCCATATAGTGTGAGGGGTTCCTCTACTTGTTCTCCCGGCTTTGGCAGTTTCCACACTTTCATAGTTCGATCCGTACTCGAACTGGCTAGATACTGGGCGTCTGGACTAAAAACAACTCCGAAGGCAGGACCGGTATGACCAATTAAAGTAAAGATTTTCTCGCCCGTTTCAGAATTCCAAATCTGAATGGTGGCATCATTGCCTGCACTGGCGATCCATTTGCCATCCGGGCTGAATGTGATTCCGCTGAGACGGACTCCATTGCCATGTCCCTGGTAGGTGAACAACTGTTTGCCTGTCATGGCATCCCACACACTGGCGCCAGTTTGTTCTGCCAAAGCGATATGGTCACCCTTTGGGCTAAATGCAATCCGCTGAATCCCCTTTGGGCTGCCAGAAAACTCAAAAAGTTTTTTACCACTGCTGTCAAACACCATGAGGATGCCTGTACTCATCCCGATTGCCAGTCTAGTTCCATCCGGGCTGAATTGGACATCCATAACTGTGCTATCTTCGGGAGGCAGCGACAGAAGTTTGGTACCTGTGTCTGCATCCACAATCCACACTAGGGTGTCATCGCTGAACGCAAGACGCTTGGCATCCAGGCTATAACTCACCCCTCCTCCAGGAGAGTTTCCTTTGCTTTTCAACATTGGAAGATCAAATTTCATCAACTCTTTTCCCTTGATCGCATCCCAGACTCTAACCGTGCCGTCAAAACTCCAAGTGGCTATTTGTTTTCCATCTGGGCGATATGCCACGCTATAGACACGATCGGTATGTCCGGCGAGATTCAATAAGTCACTTCCCGCTGTCGGTGAGATATCCCATATTTTTATGGTTGTATCGCGGCTAGAGGTATAAAGCCGGTTCCCGTCAGGACTGAACGCAAGATCTAAGACCCCGCTAGTATGCCCGGAGAGCGTCAGCAGGATTTTTCCAGTCTCAGCGTCCCAGAGTTTGATTGTGCCGTCCTCGCTGGCGCTGGCGAGCGTTTTTCCATCCGGGCTGAATGCCACCTTATCAATAAAGCTCGAATGTCCAAAGAGCGTTAGTAGTTTGTTCCCTGTCACTGCATCCCAAATTTTTACATTCGTGTCAAACTCACCGGTCGCGAGATACGTTCCATCCGGGCTGACCGCGATGGACTCAACACCGGCTTCGCCATCAAAAGAAAACAAAGATTTACCTGTTGCCACATCCCATGCAAAAGCAACGCCGTCATCGTCGCTCGCTGTGTACAAGCGACCTCCATTTGGGCTAAACGCCAGCGTAGCGATCCCAGTCTGATGACCACTGAACGTCATTAATTCTTTTCCTGTCCGAGCATCCCACAATTTTGCCGTAGTGTCATAACTACCGGTAGCAATCGTCTTCCCATCCGGGCTGAACGAGGTTGCTAATACTTCATCTGTGTGCCCACGCAAGGCAAGTAATTCCTTGCCCGAAGCCACATCCCATACTTTAGCAAGGTGCTCGCCTGCCGGGGTGACCAGGCGTTTGCCATCCGAGCTGAAACTGATGAAGCGAGACGTATTCTTCTGTGTGAGGCCAGTAGGGAACGACAGTAATTGCTGATAGGAACTCGCATTCCAGATCTTGATTGTCCCATCATCGCTAAGTGTTGCCAACCGTTGTCCATTGGGACTCACAGCTACTCCAAAAACATCCAGCATATGTCCATGTAATGTAGCGATCACCCGCGATGCTTGAATAGAGCGATGGAGCGCATCCTGTGCTTCAATCAATATAGGTTGATGATTCGCTAAATTAAGATTTACTGCCTGTAATGACAATAAAATGCTTCGCTCGGGGTCCACGCTGAGATTGTTCACCGCCGAAGCCGACAACTCTCGTATGGAGGCAATCTGCGCGTTCTGGCTTGAACGAAATCCAAATAGGCTTGCTACGATTGCCAGCACAAGCGCCACAGTTCCAATCGTAGTGATAATTCGGTTTCGGCCTCGCATGTTGGCAGCAGAGCGCCTTTCGGTCTCCGCGAGTTTCTGAGCGGCTTCGAGTTCGCGCTGACGCTGCGCTTCACGTTCTGACGCATCATGGTATTCCTGCTCGATAGATGCCGCGAGAAAGAGGCGTTCCAATTCATTCAAACGTTCCTTATTTGTTTCCGCCCATTCGCGTGCCTGCGCTAGACGTGCGCCGCGATATAACTCACTGGCATCACGTTCGCGTGCTTGCCATTCATGGGCCGAATCAGTCAGATGGCGATGCAAACGCAAGCCGTCGCGATCTTCTGTCAGCCATTCATGCAGGCGCTGCCATTCGCGGATCAACGCCTCGTGAGCAACCTCAGCACTATCTTCATTTAACGTGATGAGACGCGCCTCAGCAAGGGTGTTCAACACAGTGCGCAATTGAGGCGCTTCAGCCGATTGGCGCACCAATTCATTCAACGCAGCGCGACGACGGGTATCTTCTGTCCCTTCACCTAACTCTGTCAGTCGCAAGAAAACATCGCGGGCCAGTTCCTGCTGTGTTTGATTGAGTTGATCCGTGAAGACACTCTCGGCCGTCTCTGCGATCGCGCCGCGCACACCACCCGAAGCATGATAGCCCTCAAGAGTAAACGTGCGGCCGCGTCGGCGTTCCCACGTGGCAAGCAAAGCATGTGAGAGTAATGGCAACGCGCCGGGTTCCGGCTCGCTCGCGCCCTGCGCGCCGATATCCTGCAACAACACATCCACGAGTCCTGGTTCAAATTCCCAGCCGCCGCGCTTGGCCGGTTCTTCGATAGCTCGACGCAATTCCTGTGCGGTCATCTGTCCGATGTATTCCTGTTCCGCTGCAACGGCCTGACGCAGCGATGGATACTGCGCGCAGTGTGAATAAAAATCTGCGCGCAAGGCAATGAGCAGATTTATTTTTCCGGATGGTTCTTGCGCGAATGCAAGTAGTTTCTCGATAAACGCGATCCGTTCTGATTCGTCGCGGCATAAAGTAAACGTTTCTTCAAATTGATCCACCAGGATAAGAACTCGATCAGACTCCGCCCTGGCTTGATTCGAATCGAGTTGCATTTCCAGCGCCGTCAGCGGATTCATGCCCGGCGTAAACACACGCACATTCCAACCTGCGCGTTTGAGTGTTACAGCCAGCCCCGCGCGAACCAGCGACGATTTCCCACTCCCCGAGGCGCCGACAATTGCCAGCACACGCGTGAAAGCGTCCGAAGCGAGATCAGCCACCCGATCCGCGAGATGCGCTGTGAGAGCTTCGCGCCCGAAGAATAAGTCAGCATCCGCTTCTTCGAAGAATAAGAGCCCTTTATATGGAGCATATCCCGGCGCAGGTGCATCCTCCTGCCTGGCCGATTCTGCCAGCTCCAGGAAGCGCGCAATCAGGTCAGGTTCATCATCCAGATGCAAGGCGGGAACGAAGAGTGCCTTGAGAGTAGTCAGATCGGGTCTGCGTTGATTCTTTTCGAGACGACCAATTTGCGCCTCACTGTAACCAACAGTGATGGAAAGTTCGAGTTGAGTGAGATGTTCGCGGCGACGCAAGTATTTCAAAAGATCGCCAAAGGTAGTGAATGATTCAGGAGTAAAGGGTTGGATGGGCATATTCCGCCTTTTGATTTTGTATTGCTATTCTACAAGAGTTGAGCAGCAAATTCAAGATTTTGATGTGTCAGTTTATCCATTTGGCGGGAAATGTCAGGTTTTTTACAGGGCTGAATGCTACGATGCGAATGTTGAAAAATCTTATCAACCAAAGGAGATAAAAATGAAAACTCGAAAATTGTTTGTTGCTCTTCTGATTGCAGTAACCATGACTGTCTTTGCAGTTGGGCCGGCGCTGGCTCTTCAGCCCGAGATCGTCCAGCTCCAAATTCACCGGCACTTCGAGGATTTTGCGGTCTGCGATGGCTACAACGTGATCGGCGATTTCGATGTGACCCGCCAGGATGTTACCTTCTTCGACAACAGTGGCAATCCCATCCGAGTTGATATCTTTGTCCATTATGTGGGCACACTTACCAACTCTGTCACCGGCAAGACATTGAATGACCGCGGCGACGTCAGGAACAGCACCGATCTAGTCAATGGCACCTTCACACAAACAGGAGGCTTGAGGCATACGACCGTATCCGGCTTGGGCATCGTGATCCAGGAAACCGGTAGGATCATTCAAGATGATGCATCAGGCGGGATTCTCTTCGTGACCCCGGGCATGAGCAGCGACGAAAATCTTCAGCTCTGCGCGGCACTGAAATAACTTCAGGAGAATTCCCAACTTCAATTCAGAGTGGCTGGTAAACATTAGCCACAGGCGGAATGAACAACCAGCCACTCTTGATAAATCCAGCTTGGATCATTTATAGGAGAAGAAATGAACACTCGTAATTTACTAGTCTCAGCTTTAATACTAATAGGCGTATTACTCTCTGCTTGCGCGCCGGCAGCGCCAACTATTCATTCAGTAAAACCCACTACTGTTCTGCCGACGGCAATTATGCCAACTGTAACTGTTGCGCCCACATTAACCATGTTTACATCGAAAGTCTTCGAGCTTCCCATGACCCTCAGCTTCGAACAACGCGATTGGCATGTGAGCGATGATTTTACTGATCTAGTGACGATGGACAGCAGTCAGGGAAATTGGGGTGTGAGCTTCAATCTTGTTTCGGATGCAGAACTCGCAGACCCTACCAACGAGCAACTCATCCCATTCCCTGAAGATTTTGTCAGTTGGATTCAATCGAATCCGGACTTTCAAGTGGAGCAGCCCATAAAGGTGACTGTCGGCGGAATCGATGGCATTCAGGTCGATGCCACGCCGGTTTGGCAGTCGACAACCACGAACAAGAAACAATTTCTCGCTCTGCGTTTCGAAAACTGGAACATAGTAACCTCGCCCGAGCGCTGGCGCTTTATCTATTTGAACGATGTCAATGGAAAGCAACTCTTGATCATGCTTATTGCGGCTGCGGATCAATTTAACCTGGCGACCGAACAGGCGCAAAATATCTTGAATACAGTTGAATTCACAGGATGTGTATTGCCTGCGTGCGCGCCTGCCGCTCCAGCACAGCCTATTGAACACGATATCCCTACAGCGAACGCTTGGGCTGGGGGGATTACAGCTGGACCGGATGGGGCAGTCTGGTTCGTGGAAACGGGGGCGAACAAGATCGGTCGTATTTCTGAGGAGGGTCAGATCACAGAGTATCCCGTTCCAACTCCCCACGCCATTGATGGCGAGCAGGGATTTATCGCGGTAGGACCCGATGGTGCGCTCTGGTTTAACGAAGACCTGGCAAAGAAACTCGGACGGATCACGATGGATGGTCAAATTACAGAATATGAGTTACCAAACGAGGTATGGCCGCTGAGGGCATTTGTCGCCGCGCCGGACGGCACCTTATGGGCGACTTCTCAAGGGATAAATGGGATCGTAAAGCTGAGCCTGGATGGTCAGGTGCTGGCACAATACCCGGTGCCCACGCCATACAGTGGAATAGCAGGCATGACATTAGGTCCAGATGCTGCCCTCTGGTTTGTGGAGTCGCGTGCTAATCAGGTCGGACGGCTGACTCTGGATGGAAGCATGACAGAATATCCTTTGCCAGATCCGAATAGTTTTCCACTGCGCATCACTGTTGGTCCCGATCGAGCCTTGTGGTTCACAATGTTCAAGGCGAGCAAAATTGGTCGAATCAGCACCGATGGTGAAATGAGCTTCTTTGCTGCCGGGATGACACCCGTTGGCATTGCTGCCGGAAACGACGGTGCCATTTGGTTTACTGGTTATAGTTCAGGTGCTGTCGGGCGTTTGACAATCGATGGCAACCCGTCTCAGGTAAAAATTCAGACTCCAGGCGGTACGCCTTATCACATTACCATGGGAAAGGAAAGTCTTTTGTTCACGGAGATTTACGGGAACAAGATTGGACAGATACAAATGTCATCTCCGTAAGGCAAGGAGTTTTCCTCAACCATGCAAAAGGAATGCCCGTGTTCCCGTACGGGAGCATGGGCCGAAAACGAAGATCCATCCAGAACTACATCACGTAGTTGAAGAACATTTTATCTCGATGCTGATATTTAAGCATCGAAAGTTGGAGTGCTGCTCTTTGACAGAAAGTGATTAGTCGGGTTGCTCGCTTTCATTGGGCAAGCCAAAACAATAAAAAGATACATACGAATGTATATTTCGGTAGAGCTGCCTTTCCTGGGCTTTGGAGAAATCAATCCTGAAGACCTGTCAGCAGACAAAACGCGCTGATCAGAATCATAAGCCGGACTTTCCAGTCCGGCTCCAAAGGGTTGTCCAGTTCAGACAGTCCAAAACATAACAGAACGTTATTATTCCGATACCAGCCAGCCCTTCGCCTGATGTCCTTTGGTCGCCCCGCGCCAGAACTTTGGAGAAAGCCAGAACCTGAATGATAGGGTAAATGCCTTGCCGACGTGTGCCAATCGGCTAAGTGCCGTTGCTATTTTCCCTTCTCGAATGTTCCAAAGCACGGAACCCAGGTAAATCCATATCATTCTGCCATGCCAATACTCTGAAGCGCCTCTCCTACCTTTGGCCGACTCGCGCAATCGCGAAAAGGCGCCGGGCATGTTCAAGATCAGGTCCCGCGATTGACGGCTTTGCTCCTGAAGGTTTGAATAATTTGTTGTACTTTTATTACGGTCGATTCGGATGGCTGCCACTAATTCCTTTACGCCGGCAATATCATGTTCAAGCGAAATGCGCCTCGTCAGATCCACATCTTCGTCTCCGCCACGCAAAACATCCAAAGCGGTAAATCCTCCAAGCACGTGAAAGGTTTTCGAATCAAACAGGCTGGCTTGCAAGGGCTGCCACTCTCCTGACATAAATCGGATAAAACAATTGCCGCTTTCATCCGGGTGACATTCCTCGATCACCTTTCCGTTCGAGTTGACAAACTGATAGCCGCCATACATCATTGATATCTGATTTTGTTGAGCCAGTTCCCAAAAGTGCTCAAAGGTGCCAGGCAGAATCCAGTCGTCGTCATCCAGGAAATGCAGATATTGGCCTCTGGCAAGAGCGGCTCCGGCATTACGCGCTACACTTCTTTCCCGCCGGTTGGTATTGATTATTTTAACGTTGGGCGCGTCTTGCCATTTTGCTTGTGACAAGGCGTTTCCTGAATCGTTGACGACAATCACCTCGAACCCTGCTTTATCAAATTGCTGCTCGAGCACGCTTTGCACTGCACGAGTCAGCGTTTCTCTGCCAATTGTGGGGATGATGGTTGAGATGAAGATTTCCATGGGGTCGAAAACTGCGTCAAGAATCCAAATTTCTGGCTGAACGTTCGAAGCCACGCGCAAAGGTCGGGCTTTGATAAGAGGTGAGGAACGATTTCCAGAATCGTTTTGAAATAATTCTGATGTGAGCGATCATGAGTATTGTGACGCTGAACATCAATCTGCTGAATACAAGGGCTATTTGTTTTTGACGGAGATTCCAAACGAGTGATGTGACATAGATGCGAAGGAATTTTCCGAACCAATCACTGGTGCTTGCGCCCGCTTTCATTCGCTGGAACACACCGGTGGTGTTGAGAATAGCCTCCCTGGCCTGGCGACTCATTTCCGTGTGTTGGGCATAATCTGTTGTGCTGCCAAGGTCGCCGCGTTCGATATGGGCGATTAAGTGTGGCGTTTCTGCAACATCTGCATGGAGGCAGATTCGACGGAGGAGATCAATATCTTCCGGACCGGTGATGAGAGGAGAGAAGCCGCCCAATTGATGGAATAACTTTGCCTCGATCAACGACGATTGAAGCGGGATCCACTCCCCGGCCATGACCTGGAGAAAACAGTTCCCCTGAATCCCATGATGGAGCTGAACCAATTTACTTCCATCGCGCTTGACTAGTTGCGAACTACCATATAGCCAGGACGCCTGCGCAGTCTGCGCTAATTCCCAAAAATGATTCAAGGCATTGGGAAACAGCCAGTCGTCATCATCCAGAAAATGTAGATATTTGCCTTTTGCAACTGCCGCACCGGTGTTGCGGGCAATGCTCCTCTCGCGTCGGTTGGTATGGATGATATGCACTCGTTCGGATAATTGCCACTTCTCGGCCGGTAACGGTTTCCCTGAATCGTTCACGACAATGACTTCAAAATTATTCTTATCAAAAGACTGCGAAAGCACACTATTCACACTACGCGCCAAGGTGTGTCGTCCTACCGTTGGGATGACGGTTGAGCAAAACACGGCGTTTCCGTTATTTACGACGACACCCATTCGGTATTATGGAACAGGGTCTTACCAGATTCGATGATAGCCAGCCAAACACGCGGGTAATGTGGTTTGGTTATTCCCTGCCAGAAATCGGATGTGAAAATGTATTTGCCTGCTGCGATGAGACTGATCACAGCACCAGCTCCACGGCTGAGGGCTGTGAAGAAGCGTTTCTCGGCCCGCAGATTCCTTTCAGCAGAGCCCAGGTAATAATAAACCGCCCGTCCATGCCAGTAGCCTTTGCGTTGTGGATTCGTTCGCGCGGAATCAATCAGTCGCCACAATACGCCAGGCATATCCAGGGTTTGTTCGCGGGATTCGCGGTTTTGGTTGAACATGTTAGCATAATTGGTTGTACTGCCATTGTCGCCCGAACGGATGCTTGCAACCAGGACCGGTATATTCATGAAATCAGCGTGACAGGCGATTTGCCGAGTTAGGTGAATATCTTCGAAACCACCCTTCAAGGCATTGAGCATTGCAAAACCGCCAACTCTGAAAAAGGCTTTTGCCTCCACAATAGATGCCTGCAATGGAAGCCATTCCCAGGAAATCAGATTGATCAGGCAGTTGCCAGATTCGTCAGGAAAAATATCAACGATCTTCTTGCCGTCATTATCCACCATGCTGAATGCGCCATGGATCCAGGCGGCGGAACTGTTCTGCGTCGCCTGCCAAAATGAATCAAAGGCGCCAGGCAATATCCAGTCGTCGTCATCGAGAAAATGGAGGTAGCGCCCGGTTGCGATTGCCGCGCCGGTGTTACGAGCAATGCTCCGGTTGTGGCAGTTCGTGGAAACGATCTGCACGTTGTGATGATTCTGCCAATCTTCAACCGGCAAATTCCTCCCCGAATCGTTGACGACAATCACTTCGCAGGCTTCTTGTTCAAATTTCTGCTGCAATACACTGTTTACGGCACGGGCAAGAGACGGACGACCAATGGTGGGAATAATGGTTGAGATAAACATCGGCAAATAGAATCTTTAGCGAGGCAAAGGTTGATTCGAGTCGTAGAAATAAATCTTTAGGTAAAAATCGTCTGGTGTTCGTAGATAGCGAATATCGATTAGCCTTGCGTCGCTCTCTAAAAAAGAAACAACTTCAGGGTTGGCTTGAATCGTTTCCGCGTCAATCACGAACCAATAGCGTCTGCCGCTGGTGAGCAGAGTCGCGACGTCAACATCTTCATATTGGATGAATTCACGATCCAGGTAATAAGGACCAAATTCGGGCCAATACGTTACAACAACATCTTCCGGCTGGCTCTGCTCCTCGACAATGGAAAAGGCAGTTTTCCACTCAGCGCGATTGCCGTGATTGGTTCGATAATATAGAAGCGCATCGCCGCCTGCATCTGCGAGTAGAAGCACCAGAAGGCCAATGGCAAGCCATTTCTGCAATCCACTGGTATGTGAGATCAATTCATGGATCGCCACAGCCCCCAAAACGATCCAACTGAATAGAATCATAAAAACATAACGATCCTTCGTGAAGATAAAAGGATTTGCGGCAACCAGTATGATCAGCGGAACCATTGCATTGACCACCATCAAGAGGCCCGCGCGATCCTTACGCCGTATCAGAAACAATCCACTGAAAAATGCCAGTGACATTAACGCAACACCGATGTTAAAACTGATGTTTCCCAGCAATCGGATGGGATCATCATTTCGATACAGAAAGAACCAGTCGAAATCGGCAAAAAGCCTTGACGCGCCATAGGCAATCCTACTGTAGACTTCAATGATAATGCCCAGCAGAATAGGTCCTGCTACGAGGGCCATATTCCTGAGAGTCAATCCGTTTGGTTTTTCAAATTTGAACAACCATAAGGCGGCAAGATATGCTCCGATCACGGGAAAGATAAAGAAGGCAAATAGTCTTTCGGAAAGTGCCAGATAGAACAACCCATAAAATAGAATGAAATAACCGGGCTTATTACGCTCCAGCCCCAGATGGAATGCAAATAACGCCAGCGTATAAAACAGCAAAAGGGAGGTATAGAAACGTGCGTTTTGCGACCAGAAAATATGCCAGGGCGACACCGCCAGTAATAATACAGCGAGCAGCGCCACCCAATCACCAAATATCCTTCGAGTAGGAAAAAACAAGATTGGAATGGATATAACACCGATCACTACCGAAGCCAGGCGCGCACTCCATTCGCTTACCCCCCACCAATTTATAGCCTGCGCTGCCAATATAACCGAAACTGGAACCCAATTCCGGTAGGGAGGAATATGATCGAGGATCAGCCCCCAATTTTTAAAGTGAAGCATGGCATGGTCGATGGTATAAATTTCATCAATCCAAAAGCTCCAGTCCCCTAGCTTATAGAATCGAAGCACCATTGCGAGCAACGTGATCAAAAATAACAGTCCGTAAATAAACCAGGATTGGTTCGAGAGAACAGCTACGCGGTTTTCAATTCGCCTGGTATTCATGTGCGCTGTTATTTCGCTTGTCGAAGCAACCCCTGTAGTAGTCCTCGGAAAGCACGCAGGTTACCCCGGCGCGCCTCGCGTATGAACACCTGAACAGCCAGAATGGGTGCTCCGAGCAGATAGAAAACGATCTTTTGTCCGAAACTTGCGTGCCTTCGCATGAACAACAGCCAGTGACGGGACTTATGCCTGGCATAATCTTCGCTGTATCCCTCGCCATACGTGTGACTCACCTGGTGATATCCAATTGCCTTCGGAATATACATGGACCTGTAACCTGCCTTTTGCAAGCGCAACGAAAAATCCAGATCTTCGGGACCAAATGGACCAAACAATGGATCAAAGCCGTTTAGTTGCTGAAATACATCCGACCGGACCATCATCGCGCCCCCACAGGAAATGCATGGACGCGGTACATCATACTGACCTCGGTCCGGCTCGCCAAATCCCACTGGCTTGACATGCCAGAACACGAAGTCGATTCGTGCGCCGCCACCATCGTTGATCAAGTTCCGCTCGTGCATAAAGCGCAGCTTGGCTTGCGTCTGTCCCAGTCTTGGGTCCCTCACAAATGGTTCATAGAGGCTTCCGACAAACCCGGGCTCAACAAGAATATCATTATCCAGAAAAAGTATGTGCGTCGCGCCATATTTGTTGATCGCCAACTGTGCTGAAGCATTTCTCCCGCCCGCAACGCCTAGATTAGACTCGCTGTAATAAGTCAACACATCGGGGAACATCTCGTTTACCGCCTCGATCGTTCCATCGTACGAACCATTGTCCCACACGAGAACCTTGAAAGGAATTTCGTCACTATCCAGCAAGGCGGACAAACACGCGAGCGTTTTATCCTGTTGGTTATAGGTCAGGATTAATACAATGATCTCTGCCTGGATCACATCCATGCTTTCAAGCCTTGTAAAAATCTATCCCCATCCACATCCCTTTGCCAGAAGCGAGTCAACTCATAGAGATCGCTCGCAGGTCTGACTACATCATGCAAACTGGTACATGCAAACACAAAACCTGCCTCGCGCAAAATCCTCTTTGCATCGTCCGTTGCTCTGCCATTCGGATATGCAAAACCATCAACCCGTCTGTCCAGTAATGCCTCCAGATCCTGTTTGCTCGAAATAATTTCCTCCCTCTGCCGTCCGATTGAAAGCTGCGGCAGCATCGGATGATGCAGTGTGTGCGCCCCGATTTCGATCAACCCGTCATCGACAATTTGCATAAGTTCATCGTGGGTCATTGCCCGTGCTGTGATTTCGCTGGATGAAACACCCGACCAACTGCGGATTGTATTCATGACCTGATTTTGTTCCTCGACATCCAAAGTAAGCAGAAAGTTATATAGCGCCCGATGGAATTTCCTGCGAACGTCAACATCCGTTTCCGGCCTCCCCTTGGACTGCTCCCACACAAATCGTATTCCTCTCCCCTCTAAGCAAAGCGCGCTCAATTCCGCCTGGGATAACATGACCAGCGACTCCAATTCATCCCACCAAAATTCTTTCCCTGCATAACTGGTACAGATGAATATCGTTGCTGGGATTGCATATTTTTCCAATATTGGCTTGGCTTGATAGAGATTGTCGGCATATCCATCATCGAATGTTACCGCGACGGATCTTGGCTGCAATGAGCCTTCTTTCAACTGTTGCACGAGTTCGCAGAGACGAATTGGATAGGCAGATTTACTCAACACCTCCATTTGCTCTGCAAAATGTTTCGGAGTCACGCAGGCTTTGTCCTGATCCAGCGAAACATTGGCAACCCTGTGATATCCCAGTATTAGCGCGCCGCCGAGGACGCGGGCTCGCAGCCAGCGTGAAAAAGTCCGCGCAGTTTTGATTCCAGGGATCCTCATTCAGCATTTCCCACTTTGATCGCGCGAATAGCGATTAAAACTTCATACGCGCGGTCCACTGCATCGAGTTCCTCTTTTTTCAAATCCTCCACTGCCAATCCTTCAAGGAAGGAAATTGCCGCCAGAACATTCCCATATGCTCGCACAGAGATATTCCCTACTCCAAATTCTTCTTCAAAGAGCAACCTGGCGGATTGGGAGGTAAATCGCCAGTACTCACCCCAGCGATCAAAATCCTCGAGGCTAAGTTGTGCCATACCTGAAGCTGTCGCCAAAAGGACGCCACCGGGCTTAAGCATGCGGTGCAATGCAGCAATCACTGTACGGATATCATAAATGACCTGCAACGTCTGAGTAAAGATAATCGCGTCGAAAACATTTGAAGGAAGATGCTCAGCTTTCGTCAAATCAGCCACAATTGTAGCGTCGAGGTTGCCTTCCACAGGATGCAAAACGTCGCTTTTCATCACACGGTCACCTCCGTATTTAGTCGTGTACGTATTGTGCTTGACCTCTAAAACGTGACCGCGGACATCCGCGGAAAATTCGGACAGAAATTTTTCGATGTAGTAACGATCGATCTCCAGCCCGCGGCTGTTCCCATAATCTGAACTGATAGGTTTGAGACGGCGCAAATCACCGAACCGTACCCAGCCCACGGGCGGCCAGACAGCCAATCGGGCAAGTCGGCGCCGGGCCTCACGCGACAAGTATCGGCGTGCAAGCAACTGGAATTTATTAATCACCATCATCTCCGATTACACAATCTCCGGGATGGAAACATGCCATTTCCAAGAACCATGTGAACTCGGGATATCGTCAAAACGCTTGATATACAAATGGCTGCTCGAAAATTTTTCGGAACCCCTCGAATCGCTCCTGGGCCAGATCTTTTTATAATGGGCGTCTATTTACGTACCCAAAGCCAATCTCGCAAAATCGAAGGCAGAACCAGTTCTTCCACTCTGAGTATCCATTTTTTTATCCAGCGGATATTATCCTGGACGAATCCGGGAAGCTTCGGGTGAGAGCTACTGTCGTAGAGCCACAATTGCCGTCGAACCGCCTCCCAAACTCTTCTATCCTGTATCTGATTTTCATGACAATATGTTTCCAACCATTTGAGAAATCTGTAACGTAAAACATCTATTTGACCTGAGTGGATGACAGTCGAGCAGTTCGATTTCGCGTGTTGTCTGTACCAAGCCAGACAATCATTGGTTGCCAAAACTTGCGTGCCTAAACAAATTTTTGCATAAAATGCCTGATCTTCATACATCCCTCGAAAAGAGTCCTCAAAGCCACCAATATTTTCCGCGACAGACCGACGCACCAGAATGCTGCAAGTACAGGGTACTTCGGCCTTTCCCTGTATGAATAGGAGAAGCAACCGAGGCGGATTGAATAAGGTATGAGTACGGACCCTAAGTGACGGTATATAATCTCGCTGGCTATCTTCTGGACGACCAGTCCAGCTAAACCAATATTTTGTACTTCCAAACAACATACCAGCCTGTGGCTGCGATTCTAAGATTCTTGTCTGAACCTCAAGTTTGTTTGGCAACCAATAGTCATCCGCGTCCAAGAAGGCAATATAATCACCTTGGGCGTTACGAATGCCAAGATTGCGAGCGGCACTCATTCCAAAATTTTGATGACCCTCATGCTCAAAGTATTTTATCCGGGCCGAGTTTTCGGAAGCAAAACTCATGGCAATCTCGGTACTTCCATCATTGGATCCGTCATCCACCAGCAATAATTCCCAATGTTCATACGTTTGTGCTAGCACACTTTCAATAGCTTCCTGAAGAAAGTCAGCTGCGTTGAGGAAAATAACAATCACGGAAACGAGGGGTCTATGTTGCATGTCCAAAATGTTAAAGTGTAATTTGAATAGACCTAGAGCGCCTTATTCGGGTTCCGATTGGATAAGGCGAAGAAATGAGGCAAATTGTGGAAAAGCCAAGACAAAATTATCGGCAAATCCCAGCTTATAACGTCGATCAGCCAGCCATAATAGTGTTATAGCAGAAGCCATGCCAAGAGCAGTCGCCATAATTAATCCACTGACTCCAGGAACTAGATTTCTGAATGCGGTAGCCATGACAGTACAAGAACCCATCGCCACTAACACAGCTGTCAGAGGTTTCTGTAATTCTCGGAAGGGTTGATATAGGATGCTCTGTAGAAAAAAAGCACTCAATATCTGAGACATTGAAACACTTGGCAACCATGCTAATGCCGCTCCTGCCAACCCGAATCGTTTCGTCAATATCCATGCTAGAACTATGGTGACGGAAGTTTGCACAACCTCTAGAAGAGTAATTCGGTATGGTTGACCAAAGCCCTTAAAAAGGGACACAGCGGCTTCTCCAAATATACCGATCATCACAACCAGGGCAAGGATCCGAATTAATTGTTCTGTACCTGCCCAATTCGGTCCAAGTACTTCGCGAGTCAAAGATGGCGCAAAAACAATGATTAGCGCACAGACCGGATAAAGCACCGCCGCCAATCCATTGAACAGCGCGCGAAACACTCGCGTGGCCTGTTGAACATCATTTTGTAAGCGAGCGAAAAGTGGAAATGCAACCGCCCCCACTGCTTCGCTAGCAACGTCGCTTGGTAGAAAGGCAAGCTGTGTAGCCAGGAAATAAATGCCAAGCCCTGCTGGCCCGAACTGGCGCGTGATCATAATTCGCAGTATATAACTGCCGGTTAAAGCAATTAGATTGGTCGCAAAAATCCATTTTCCAAAATTAATCAGCGGTTTGATTGCTTCCCGGTCGAACAATAATCGCGGCTGATAGGGTGCCAAAAGATACGAAACAATTACGATGGAGATCGTACCACCTATTGCGCCAACGACCAATGCCCAAAATCCCAAGCTGCCGGCGAGGGAGATCGAGAGCGTAGTGTTGACAATCGCTTCAGTGATCCTTAAAACAGCGAGAGGACGAAACGTAAGGTTGCGGTTCAGGGTCACCACCTTAATACTGGTCGTAGATTCTATGAATGGTTGTATGGCGATGGCCATGATGATTGGAACTGCCCGAGGTTCGGCAAATAGAGCGGCAATAAATGGCGCAGTGGCTATGGTCACCAAACTTAGAAAAAATGATCGGAAAAGATCCAGAGTCCAGGCGGCATCATAATTCGCGTCATTCATATTGTTGCCCTGCACGAGAGCTGGGATCATGCCAAAATTGGTAATGCTGAAAAGGAAGCCTGTGGCCGTCGTAGCAATGGCCACTAAACCAAAATCATCTGGCAGGAGCAGGCGGGCTAAAACGAAAATTCGCACCAAGTATATGACTTTGACACCCACCATCTGGATTGATTGCCAGAATAGAGCGTTACCTGCTTTTTGTGCAGAATGGTTCTTCATAATGATCTATCCGCTGGAAATTCGGATCGAAATCCAGCTATGATACCCGGAAGCAGTCCTACACAATAAGCCTTTCCATTTAAGGCAGACTCAGTATCCCCATTCCATATTCCCGCGAGCCATCTGCGGAAAGCCCGCGCAAAGTGCACCAGCGTTCTTAAGAGAATGAATAGGTCACCTTTCCGCAAATATTTACCATAGAACCCACCATGACTTCGTGCATAATCCCGGTATTGTTCGCTCCGTTTTTCAATGTCGCGCCACCCGTAATGGGTCACAACAACAGCGGGGTCGTATAGGATTGAAACCCCTGTTCGCAAGGCCCGGTATGACCATTCTGCATCCTCAGCAGTTGCCATCACTGGATCCTCCTCGAATAGGCCCACCTTCCTGAACACCTCGATTGAGGTTCCCATGTTACCACCAGACATCGAGTCAAATTTTATCCTTGGGCGACGATAGAGACTTGGCACAGTAGATGTCACGACAACAATCATCTCTTCCCCTGCAGCTTCTACCCGACCTGTGATCACTGCCTCAGGGTGTGTTCGGAGCTCTCTCGCCATATTCGCCAACCAATCCTCCGCCACAAAGCAGTCGTCATCTGTGATTGCAACAAATCGTGTTAGTACTTGTTCGAGTCCGCGGTTGATTCCAGCCGAACGTCCGCGCTGGGTCGAACGGATATGTTTGACGCGGATTCCGATTTCTTGTACGCGTACCAGCCAATTCGCGACCTCTGGATTCGTGCCTTGCTCCACCACAATTAAACACCCGGGCCAGGCACTTCCCTCAAGAATGCAAAACAGGCTCTGTTCCAGGATCGGCCTTCCAAGGGTAGGGATGACAATACTGATGTCCTCGAATATGGGTCTGGGTTCGAAGTTAAGCTTTTCAATGGAGCTGGACGAAGTCCATTTGGCTTTTTGAATTAATTGATTCAAAGCAATATTACTTCCCAAATAGATAAATGTAATAATTGGTTTCACCCACTCGATGCCAGTCTTTTAAATGAGCATACTCTGGTACATATTCTGCGATGACTGCTTTTGCGCCCGTGCCTGCGAATGCCGCCAAAACGCTTTGGCGAAGTGCATCATCTCCCCGCCAGAATTCATCTGCATCTGCCTCGAGCACCTCCGCAACAATCCTTACATGTGCTAACCGTGCCCAAAACGAATCATAAGCATAACCGATCACGCCCACCTTATCGCTCTGCTGTATACCCAGCACCTGAAGCGTTTGCGCCACTGCAAGCGGCTTGGCAGCCGGAGTAGCCGCCGCGCCGAGACTGGACTGCCATGAAGAATTAAGGCGCGTAAAACCATCCAGATTAAACAGGATAATGTTCGCCACCAAGCCGAACGCAGCAATCGAACTTAATATGCCTAGCCACAATCCGTTGGCAGGCACGTTCGGTAAACGAACATTACCAAGAATGTCTGCCCAGAACAACAGGATAAAAGCACCAACATACCTGCCTTCCACGAGAACCATGCCGTACAAACCAAACGCAGTGAGAGATGGAATGACTAGCGCCCACCTCTTCAGAGTCTCCTGGAGCGTATATTTTCCTTGCTGTCTCATTATGTACAATGCTAAGATACAAGCCAGGAGGATACCTTGCTGGTGAAAAAATAATTCCGCATACACCAAGGCGCTGGCAAATAGCCGCGCGAACAGGCTGGCAATATCGAAGCGAGGTTCCATCCCTTCATACCAATAAGAGGGATCGGTTGAGATAGGATAGGTCCCTCCAATCGGATCGCCAAATTCATAAACAGCAGGAATTCGGTGAACAATCCGGGACGGATGTGTGAGAATGATTCCCCTCTCAGGATCGCCCTGCCAATGTGGGAAAGGCATACCGTTTGCATAACGTAAATACGTAACCGTTCCTGCCTCCCCAATCGTGAACTTGCCTTTTTTCGTAGAAATCAACAAGATAAATGGCAAACTTAGCAGGAGGAAAACGCTAGCAGACAAAAGGATTTTTCGCCCTGATTTTTTCTGCATCATCCATGCTATCGCTAGAAATACGATGGCGGTGGTGAACATGAACGATTTGGATAAATAGCCAAGTCCCAGAACCAGGCCGAGGCTGAGAAAGCTCCTGAGGCTTCCTTCTCCAGCGCGCATTTGGGCAATCAAGCCTGCCGCCAGAAAAACAAACACCGCCATCAGCATGTCCGGTGTAACAGCCCAAATTTCGATCAAGCAAAGAGAAATCCAGATGAAAAGGAGGTATCCCAGCGTCCACCACCAGAGGTCGGGCATGATATAAGACTCGTTTGATGTTTCATAGGTCCGGACTCTCTTCCACATAAACTCAAAACTGCTGAGCGCGATCATATAAATAATAAAATTGACGAGATGGACGATTGGAAATTCCCATTGGATCGAGGGCCGAATGACAACGTTCGTAACTCCAAGAATCCAGGAATATAACGGGCTCCAAACCGGATTAATTGCATTCACCCAGTCCGCGCGAAAGTAGGCGTCGCCAATGTCCAAATAAGGAATGCCATCAGCATTCATAGACTGGCTTTTAATGGCGGCATAAACATGTAATATACCAAGCCCAATTGCCAGCATACGAAAAAGTATGTGAACCTTCCTCAGGTTCTCATCGACCATACTCTGTTTTTGGATAAAGAGGTGAGCTGTTTTATACACTGAAACCTCTGCTATATCGGGGCGACCCTGAGATGCTCAACAGGAATATCAAGAATGGCAGTCATAATAGTGCTAGTTATCAATATGTCTCAGATGATCAAATCTTGGAAGATCACGCAATCGTTCCATACGAATCGCGGATAATTGACTGGCAATCAATCCTAATACAAAGAAAAGGAGACCACTCACAATGGCTAACATTGCACCAACGCTTACCCCACGACCTAGTAGTACAAACGGTATCCCCCAACCAAAGCCGGCGAGTATACATAACGCCGATATAGGCAAAAATAGCTTTAAGGGATTGAACATCAAGGCAATGTTGAGGACTTGAATCAATGTTTCAAAAGCTGTAAAGGTGTTAATCATACTCTGACCGGCCTTGCGGGATGATATCTGAATGGGATATTCTAAGACCAGATTATGCTCGCTCAAAAATACCAGTGTAATTACATCACTGAACGCCATTGAATCGGGGCAGACCGTGATATATCGTTTGGCGAATTCGGTGCGATAAAACTTGAAACCTGAATTAGGGTCTGTAATGGGCAGGGGCATTAAGATTTTAGTAAAAGCGCGGATAAGAAACTTTCCAAGAGTCCGATAGGGCCCCGATGCACCTGGGTCATCACGCTTGCCTACAACCATATCGGCATCGCTCTCCATCGCAAATTGGAGGATTCTTTCAACATCGTGCGGATTGTGTTGGCCATCACCATCCATTGTCACGAGAAAAGGCGTCGTCACGCGGCTGATGCCGGTCTTGAGCGCGCCGCCATATCCCCGATTTACTTTATGATGAACTACGTGGACATCTTGAGATGATAAATGATCAAGAATCTGCTTTGTATGATCCGATGATCCATCATTAACAAAAACTGTCATCCAACCTCTTGAACGGCAGAGTTCGATCAGGCATGAGGCAAACGAAGGTAGAGCTTGCTCTTCATTATATACAGGTACTACGACAGTCAAGAGTGGATTCTCAGATATAGAGTCCATGTAGACTAATCCTTGTGGAGATGATGAAGATCATGTTGCTTACCGAACAATCGGAATACGCTTTGCGGAGACGTTTTGGGACCTGGTGGAGCAGCCACCTGTCAATTAACCGATGGAGAACCCGGATTATCTGCAAAGCTCCGGGTAAGGCTAACGCTGCGAAAGAGTCTGGCAATGACTGAAAATTAGATATTCGGCTGTTTCCAACCGTGTGGAACATGCGCCTTCCAGATAAGTTTTCAGGTCTTGATGTATGCTCTGATATAAATAAAAGTCTGTTTTCAAAACAGTTTAGGAGCAGGTAAAGACTGGCCAGAACGTCCCCGTCAAATAACGCGCGTAAGAAATCTCCTCCCGTCCCATAACCCGATAGATCAAGGAGACGAGATATTCGACCAGTGGCGGTTCCAAAACTGGTTGCTGATTTTTTGTGATGATTGCGATATCCCGTCTCCAGTCCTGCACCTGATCGTTGCGCATAAAATAGAAGGCACGCGCAAAGATCGCGGAGATGTACTCTCGATCAAGAAGATGACCCGGAGCCTTGATCTCATGAAACCTGATTAAGGCACCCAGTAAAAACACGAGGACCAGACAAAGCCTCAACCAGGACGGGTGCTGCTCGAAAATGCTTGTTTGTGGCTGTAATATCTCTGTGTCGGACATGATCGAATTTCTGATACGTTAATATTGCCAGCCGAATATCCAATATTCGCCAAACCCATCGACTGATGCAATCCAAGAATTGGAATCAATCTGCACCGGATCAAGCTGGTGCATCGCTTGACCGTTCCAGCCGGAACCAGTAGCCCTAATGATAGGCGCTTCCTGTACCAATTTTTCTGAGTAACTTTCTGGAGTGATATCTGTGATTTCATACGCCATAACCTGGTGTGTGCCAACTGGTGGATTCACATCCATCGTAAAGCGATAAAGCGTATTCTCATATACGAGCAGTCTGCCACTTGGTCTGGCTTTGTGAACATCCTGGCTAACGACCGGGCTTTGAGAATGTTCTTTCCATGATCCTGTCAATGAGTCGGCATAATGGAGATACAGCATATCGTTACTGGTGACCGATGAAAACAGCCACCATTTGCCGCCGTAATAGACAATGGAATTATCCACATAATCCCGGCCCTCAACCAATGTCTTGACGTATGACCAATGAGCGGGGAACGAATCCGCCTTATAGAGGCGAATGGAGTTATCCTCGAAACTTTCAGGAATCAAATAATAATCACCATCCGATTTGAAAACGTAGGGATAGGACAGGTGAAATGGCTCATCAAGAATGACTTTTTCATAGTGCCAGAGCCAAGTATTTTTACTTGTTGCAACCGCTAGATCGCCCTGCTCTGTGTCGCCATTGTAAACTTCGAAGAAGAGATACCATGTATTGGACTCCTTAACGAGGAATGGATCAGCGACGAACTTGGCATTCACATCAGTGACATTCTCTGCTTTAAACAGGGGGTTTATCCAGCCCTGAAGTTCATTGAAATGAAATGGGGAATCACTGCGGTAAATGCCGATGGTCCACTGCTCCCGCCGAGAAACAAAAGGAATACCGCGTTTCAGCCATATGTATCTCCCGCCGGCAAGGCCAACGAGCAAACAGGTTAGGACAAAGAAGACCATTTTCCCGGGAAGCTTCCTCATGCAATTATTTGATTCCTTTTCACCCAGGCTGAAGTGTGCTCTCGAACAAAGAAAGATATTTCCCGACTATGTTTCCAGCTGAATAACGCTCCTCAACAATCTGACGACCCGACTGTCCGAGGCGTGAAGCCAGAGCTTTATCAGATAGGATGGCAAGCAGGGCTGCATAAAGTTGCTGGCGATCTCCGGGCTGCACAAGCAGCCCTGTTTCCTGATGCACAACAATGGTCTTGATGGCGCCCACAGGCGTGGTGACGATGGGCAACCCACAGGCCATTGCCTCTATGAGGGAAGATGGGAAGGCGTCGTTTTCCGTTGGGAAGACGAAAAGATCAGCTGCCTGCAAGTACTCTGGAACATTCTCCACTGGGCCCAGAAACCAGACATGTTTTTCTAAACCAGCAGATTTCACATATTCACGTAACTCACCTTCACAATTATGAATATCGAGTCCGCCGGTGCCCACCAAAAGCAATATGACATTGTCATGCTTGCAACGGATTTCATTCCAGACCTGCAATAATAGCGGCAGACCTTTATAGGATACAAGTCGCCCGGTATAAATGGCAATGATGGCAGCTTGTGGAAGGTTCAATTTCTTTCGCAGAAATGATTTCTGTTTAGTATTCGCTGGAGTGAAGCGGCTCGTATCCACACTGTTAGGGATCACATGAATTTTATTAAGCGGAATCCTGCTTGAGGTCCATTCGGAAGCGATTTCAGGTGAGATGGCTGAGAATGCATCCGCTTTTTTCAAGATACCATTGCGAAATCCAAGTAATATTCGAAACGGTAATGATGATCGCGAAATACCAAATTTCTTGAGACCGCTTTCAAAGAACTCACCAGACATCTCTCCCTGACTGTCCGCTTTGAGAACGACTGGCTTTCGAAACCACTTTCCAATCAGTACAGCTGTGAAGCCAATAATCCGATAACCGGAAACAAAAATCAGATCATACCGATCGCGCAGTCGGACAAGTGCTGGAAGGCTAGAAAGAAGTAAACCCCACTTCTTCAATTGTCCACTTCCAACGGGGGCAAGACGATACACACTCACATCGCTATAGTTTTCATTCTGTCTGAGTGCCGCATCAGACCTGCGGGTGAGGATAATGACGGAATGTCCATTATTAATCAATCCCTCTGCCAACAAGCGAGCCTGAGTTTCTCCACCCCCCATCACAGGATAATATGTTTCAGTAAAAATGCATATCTTCACTTGGCGATTCCTACTCGTCTTCTGATTTGTCTGCCCCAGAACTTGAGAAAGTCACCTGGCTTTGGGTTACGATATAGTTTTCCTTTTACTCCACTTTGGGGTTTGTATTCGGCAGTTCCGTGTTTGACTTCGAGAATCGCCTGCATATACAAATCGAGTCCGAGTGACTCCAGTTCATGAACCACTGCCTGATAGGCTCGACCCTGAGTAAGGACTTGACCTGTTTTGACGATGCTTCCTGTATCCAGGCCCTTATTCACCTTTTGAATAGTGACAGCCGCGATGGGTTCACCGTTATACATAGCCCAGAATGTGGTTTTGTTTCCCCGATATTCAGGGACCTTGCCGTGGTGGATACCTAATGTGCCTAGTCTTGGAATTTCGAAAAGCTCTGGTTTCAAAATAGGACTGCCGTAAATCAGGCCGAGATCGGGTTTCAAAGCACATACTTGTTCCAAAACGTTCTGAGCATGAACGTTAGGAACAAAATGGATACGCTCCGAGATTTTTTCCAGGCTTTTTTGAAGTGCGATCTCTTCACGAGTATGCAGGAGGAAACGAACAGCCTTGTTGGTAATCCAAATTGCAAACAACGGAAAAGCCAGCCAGCTTCGACGTTTCCACAGATCCATGAACACAGCTCCGATTGACTGGGACGGGGACTGGCAAAACGCGCCAAGAAACTCGATCTCTGGATGTTCTTCCAGCCGAAAGACAAACTGTTTGACATCGGGGTTTAATTCGGGACCACTGCCGAACATTACGACCCGAATCGGCCTGTTCAATTCAGTTTGATTCATCGCCATGATTTTGAAGCAACCTTTTCAGATATGCACCGGTCCGATATTTCCATCTTTGCAGAAAGGGTTCAAGACAATGCGCCAGGAGAATCCAAAGCACCGAGTTGGAAAAAACCGCTGCTCCTGCCGAAGAGTCATTTGAAATGAGAAAAAATTCTGGATTCTGGCATTCTTCATCCAGCAGTGTCGAGGTCAAAATAGGACGGGTCTGCCAGGGGTAATAAATCGTCGCCTGACTCGTGAAGCAATCTAGCGCCCGTCTCTTCTGCTGTGCCACATCCCCAATCTCGAGTTTGAAGAGGAACTGCGGCCGGATATATCTACGGATGTCACGTTTCGGCATCAGCCGCCAGCGGTAATAAACAAAATATTCGATCAGTTGTGCTTGTTGGAATTCAGAAACGACTGCGTGATTGACGGTCAGATGATCAGGATGTCGATCGTATCGGAATGGGACAAAAATATGTTGGGGAGCAATTCTTCTGATCTTGTCACTGAGTAAATATCTTAATGAGGAAATATGTTTTTTCAGCTGGGCTTCAGGCAAACACAGAAAATGCAGATTCCGCTCTGAGACGCCCAGGAATCTCATTGCTGCGATGGATTCTTGCATTCGAGTCTTCCCAAGATCGGGCGATATTTTGTCGCGTCCCGGAATAATAGGCGCAGGGGATTTCATCCCGTCTGTCGCATAAATAATGTGAACATCATCCTTGTACGGCAGTTTGGCAATCAGACCGCCACAGGCAAGAGCTTCATCGTCCATATGGGGCGCCACAATTACGATCTTGCCCGTTAGGAGTTGTAAATCAAGGTCTGGCATAAATGTTACTGCATGGCGACTCTTTCTAGAAGCGCCAGGGTGCTTTTGGCGCAGAGATCCCAACTAAAAAGAGATGAACGCTCCAAACCCTTCCGAGAGAGAGAGTTGCGCAGCTCAGAATTAGAAAGGATTCGGGCCATGCCGTTTGCGATCCCTTCTGTATCGGCTGGATCGATCAATAGTGCGGCGTCTCCTGCGATTTCCTTTAACCCGTTGACATTGGAGGTTAGAATCGGAGTCCCGCATGCCATCGCCTCGGTGAGTGGAATAGGGAATGCCTCCAGGTTGGAGGGATACAGGTAAAGATCAGCTAGACTTAAAACAGCCGGCAAATCCACCTGGTCTATCCAGCCGGGGAAAAGAATATCCTTTCCGTAGGTGTCGTTTGGTATTGCATATTCATCCCTGAATAGATAACAATCTTTTCCACCAATAACAAGTTTATGAGGCCTCTGCGTACTTTCATGATAGCAAGCATAAGCTTTGAAAACCTGTCGCAAATTTTTGCGATCTCCTCCCTTGCGTTTGGTCAATGTGAGGATAAATTTATCAGGTAGCTGATAACGCGCTCTAACTTGCTGTAACACCGCAGGGTCAGTAGTCCTTTTGAAATATCTGGCCGGTGCAAAATAAATGGTCTGTATTTTGCCAGCAGGCAACTTCAGAATCTGGTTGAAGTTATCGGTTGTCTCTTGTGAAACGGAGATCACGGCAGATGCCTTCCTAAAGTAGAGCGGCAGCATCATCTGCATGTACTTCACATCCCACCAGGTATAGAATTGTGCCTGTTCTGGAATCAGCCAGTCTGCACCATGTACTACCATAACAGCCTTGCATGGAGCAAAAAGCGGTACAGTGAATTTTGGATGGAAAACGATATCGACCCTTTCCATCCGACAAGCGCGCGGGATGGCAACCTGATCCCAAGCTGCCTTGTTCTTGCCTCTTACCCAAACTTCTCTAACATGCTCATGATGCGAAAACAAGCCCATCTTGGATGGGTTGGCATAGAACAAAATATATTCGTTGGTTTTGTCGAGCTGCAGAAGTTCTTGGACGATGTTGCGGGTGTATACTCCTACTCCACCCTTTTCATCAATCGAACGCAGCATGATGCCGATACGCATGTAGTTTGGGTCACCTAGGAAAAATCAGGGATTATGAGTTTCCGTTTTTTCTTAAATCTGGATTGACGACCAGCCAGTGGCCAATGGCCAGATAGTCCAGTTTGCCTTCTTTGAAGGAACGCAATGCGTCTTCCGGAGTACAAACGATTGGCTCGCCATGCATATTGAAACTGGTATTGATCAAAGAGGGAATCCCCGTGAGTTTATGATATGCCTTCGCGATCCGATAGAAATCAGGAGCCGTCTCTGGGTCAAGGATTTGGGGACGGGCCGTCCCGTCCACGTGAACCACGCCGGGCGACTGGGCGCGCATTTTTTCAGTACAGTTAAATGTAATCGTCATAAAACGAGCAGAGTCGCGAGCACCATCCAATCCCTCAAAGCATTCATCAGCATATTCCTGCAAAGTGGCCGGGGCGAAAGGCATGAACTCCGTGCGCAACAGATGAGCATTCAACCAGTCGTTTATAGACGGATCGGTGGTCTGATAGAGAATGGAGCGGTGACCGAGCGCGCGCGGTCCATATTCCATTCTGCCTGTGAAGCGAGCGACTACATGTCCCTCGGCAAGCAATTTGGCAACGACATCGGTGATATTGGATTTATAAGTCACCTTAAAGCCGAACGCTTCGATGCATTCGCGGATCTCATCGTCCCCATAGCTGGTTCCGAAATAGACGTTTTTCAAATGTTGCAGCAGATGCCTGGGATCAGTTCCCGGCTCTTCTGCCAGCGCCGCAAAGGCACCTCCAACAGCCAACCCACTGTCATCCATAGCAGGGTGTACAAAGAAATTATCCACCTCATCGAGTTCATGGACGCGCTGATTGAATTTTACATTCGAGAATACACCGCCTGCCACAGCAGTAGCACGAAGGCCAGTTTTCCGCAACCAGAAACGAATGAATTCGATACCGATCTCTTCCAACAAGAGCTGAACACTTGCGGCTAGATCCGCTTTATTAAAATCAGCAGGGAGGCGGCTCGCAATTTGCTTTAATGCAGAACGGTGATACATTGGCACCGAATATTGAATTTGTCCCGGTTCCTCATAGC
>Ga0081539_10001236_pt1 | contig 45510 bp, 39 predicted proteins | sample TabmetS4T2R2_FD_71023 | JGI IMG/M metagenome (GOLD analysis project Ga0081539, IMG submission 71023) | Tabebuia heterophylla rhizosphere microbial communities from the University of Puerto Rico - S4T2R2 | ecosystem: Host-associated > Plants > Roots > Rhizosphere ... | reverse complement strand
AATCGGCGATCGCATCAATGCCATGCTCAGCGCCAGTGCCTGGAACCTCAAGAAACTCTGGCGCCATTATGCCGACCATCCGCTGCCAGTGCCCGCGACCTGACTTTTTCAGGGACGACTAGATAGTGTCGATCCTACTCCAGATAACATGCGGCCTCAGGATTTTCGGGATCTTCAGAAAAAAGTAGCGGGATTGTTTTCTCACCTCTGGAACACCAGCAAAGAGAATGTTTCTGGCCGCGTCAGTTTCGCGCTGACAGAGCCAGATCGGAAGACTGGCGATATCGGCATCTTTTTCTTTGGGTCTGTCCGGGAGATCTTCCTCCTCACGACTGCGCTCTTACTCAACCAGTATCGGATGGGCTCCAAAATCCTCCGCTGTCCGGCTCCTCGGAAGAATCAGCCAGAAAAACCCTGTGACCGGATTTTCTTACGGATTCGAAAACAGCAGTATTGCGGCAAAACTTGCACGGATCGTGTCGCGCAACAGACAAACAGAAAACGGGAGACGCGCGTGCCGGGGAAGAGAAAAGCTGCGTAGCTTCTGCTGCTGTGAAAATTCGCGGGACTTTGACGGGGAATTGTGAGAAATGATGAAGACTGAAGAGAAACGAGAAATGCTGCTTTCGTCCAGCTCTGACGCGGGTTCACTAGCAATCACGAGATGTTAGCAAACCCGTGGTGAGCGAATCAGGTATTTGAGGAACAGCCAGGACCGGTGTAGCAATTAAGAGTGAAAAATGAAGGATTAAGTCTTGTAGGGCGGGCACAGCCTACTAGTTGTCAATCGACACCCAGACTGCTGGACTTTTGCCAAGAATTGCCATCTTGTGAGATCGCTGCGGCGCTAGCAGTGGCGTTCAGTTCTGTTTCGGTGGTGATGAACTCGCCCCGCCTACATGTTCATTGACAGCAGTAAGGAACGGTTGAACAAGTTCTTCAGGCAGGCCGGAGTCGGTTTTGCCGACGATCACGTACGATCCTTCAGGTTCGTTAAAGAACACACCACTCATCTGTTTCAGTCCGCCGATAAAGCGTGTTGTCTCTAATCGAAAATATTTCCCGCGTTGGCCCTGCATGTCGTACTGGTCACCGACACTGACGATAGACCAGTCATGTTGTGCGGCAACTTCATCAAGAATCCTCACTGCTTGTTCAGGTGGAACTTTGAGGTGGATCTTTTCTCCTGCCGTAATACCTTTCTCAGTCAGCCCGACCGCATTCGTTGCCATTCGCACCGGGTTACAGGCTGTGAGAGAGGCAACACAAAGAACGGTGAACGTACACCAAGTGAGGAATTGATACATCATTACAACGTTCCACTTTCTACATCATCGATAAATTGCAACAGCTGACGAAAGTACGTTTCTTGTTCATCGTACATTGCACAATGACTGCCGCGCTGACAAATTGCCACATGTGAGTGGGGGATCATGCTCCCCATGCGCTCGATATCCGACACCTTCATCGTGTCAAAGCGTGCGCCAGAAACCAGCGTTGGAACCATGATCTGAGAGAGGTCGTTCCAGCGGTCCCAATCTTTGAAGGTGCCGTTTATCACGAACTCATTGGGCCCTTGCATAGTGTTGTACACTTGCGTACTGAGGTGACGAAGCATCCGTACGAATGGCTCAGGCCACGGATCAAGTCGACAAAGATGTTTGCTGTACAGTTGCTTCATAAGCGTCGATTCGTACTCAGGGGCAGTGTAATCTCCTGCTGCTTCGTACTTTTCCAACGTTTGTATGACGTCAGCCGGTAATTGGCGGCGGAGTTCGTTGATCGACGCAATATAGGAAGGAATACTGGCAGTCATATTCGAGATGATTAGTCCTTTGAGATGGCGCTGGTATTTGAGCGCGTACTCAATTCCCAGCATCCCACCCCAGGAGTGACCGTAGAGATAGAAGTTTTCCAACCCTAATGCGGCTCTGACCTGTTCGACTTCTTCACAAAAGCGCTCAACCGTCCACAAACTAGGATCGTTGGGTTGATCAGAATAGGCCGAGCCCAGTTGATCGTAATAAAAGAATTGAATGCCGTGTTGCGGTAGGAAATCCTCGAAGCATTCAAAATACTCGTGTGTGCAACCTGGGCCACCGTGTAGCGTGAGCATGGCGACCGGACCGGTCCCAACCTTCTTGGTCCATACGTGATACTTCCCGTCCACAAGAATCATCTGCACGCCACCGGTTTTGACTGGGTTCATGAGATTACCCTCACAGTAGGCCTTACGTGTTACGTGTTACGAAAGGCGTAAAAAGTGATGGCGGACGCAACATGCACGACACAACGCGTAGCAGGTCCTCAGTACGCCGAAATTCCACCGTCTGCCGGAATCGTTGCTCCGGTAATCATGCGCGACTCGTCCGAGGCGAGGAACAGTGCAACGTTGGCAATATCTTCTGGCTGACCAGTACCGAACGGATATTGCTTCCAGTCAAGTTTAATGGTTTGCGCCTGTGGTGTCGGTGCTCGCTCTTCTGCCGAGCGCCCAAACCGTGACTTCACACGATCAGTGAGGACCATGCCCGGACAGATGGCATTCGCGCGAATATGATCCTGCGCATAGGTCCCAGCCAAACTCTGAGTGAGGGCAATAATCCCACCCTTTGCCGCGGTGTAGACATGAATCGGAAACGCCCCACGAAGCGCCACAACTGACGACATGTTAATAATCGACCCGCCACCCGCCTTGATCATTTCGGGAATACCGTAACGACAGCAAAGGAAGGTCCCCAACAAGTCGAGCGACTGCGTATGGTTCCACACCCACATGTCGACATTGGTCACTGTGGTGTCCTCGGCCACCGAACCGCCTGCACTGTTGTAGAGAACATCAAGCTTCCCGTAGCGAGTCACAGTGTGTTGGATCGCACTCTTGACGCTATCTTCTTTGGTAACGTCGGTTTCGACAAAAGTCGCGTCGCCGCTCGCAGCTCGCACTGATTGTTCACACGCACGGCCCAGTTCTGGCTTAAGTTCGGCAATCACTACTTTTGCGCCTTCGCGAGTAAAGATATGCGCAGCAGCGCGGGCGATACCTGATCCCGCTCCGGTGATGAATGCGACTTTCCCTTCGAGTCGTCCCATGATGAGTCCCTCCTTATTGCGTCATCCTAGGCCAAACTTCAAAAAATTAGCTCCACGGAATTGTCATCCTGAACGAAGAATTGTCATCCTGAACGAAGTGGAGGGTCTCTCAGAGAGATTCTTCGCTTTGTTCAGAATGACAGCACTAGACGACAGTGGTTATTCGGACAGCCTCGTCGCCCTCTTTGTACACTGAGCCCGGAGCTTTAGATCCAGGCAAAACGTGCCTCACATCTAGCAAACCTCACGACGACACCGCTCGCACGGCTTCCTCGTACGACTCTGGCGTTGTCTCTCCCCGTTCAACTGCCTCAAGTTCCTCGTGGACAACGCGCAACACGCGAGCGATGTATTCCGTCCGCCACTGCTCACGTTCCTCTGCAGTGTGTGGATCAGGTCGATAACTTTCGATTTCTTGGCGCGTAAACACACCCTTACTTTCCGCAAGTCGCTCGACGGTATTAAGTCGTTCGCGCAGCACCGATACTTCCCCAGCAAGTGCCATCACGATCCCCATAAGTTTATCGACCTGCGGATCGGCGAAGAATGTCGGCTTTTTCCCTTTGGCTTTCTTGGCCATACCGATGTTCCTCGGTTATTTTACTGCACCAAAAATGAACCACTCGCCGCCGCCACCAAAGTCCCCACCTTGAAACAAGCCGGTCCGTGACCGAGCCATTTTGAAGGCACTGGGGATAAGAGTCTGAATAACTTTCTCTTGAGCGAATCCACCGCTGGTCGCCAACTCCACGAGGTCCATGTCGTGCAACGTTCCCCAGAACGGTTCGTTGTTGTTATAGGTATCCCAGTCAAGGATGAACGCGTCATACGGGTCCATTCCCTGATACTGTGGCACTTCCACGTGAAGCATCATCCCACCGGGTGTGAGCAAGCGGTGGCACTCACGAATGATGTTACGAATTGCCGTACTTGAGGTTTCATGCAACAAAATGTGAGAAACTACTAAATCAAACGATCCGTCAGCAAAATTGGTCTGTTCCGCATTTTGTTGCGAGAAATGCACTCGTTTCCCGAAAGCCTCAGCCCGCGCATGCGCGTAGCGGAGCATCGGCGCACCGATTTCGATCGCGTATACTTCTGCTTCTGGATAGGTATCAACGTAAGGAATGGTGCTGTGGCCAACAGCGCATCCCATATCGAGGATTCTCTGTGGCTGGACATTGGGATATTGTCGGTTCACATAGGCAGCAAGTGACGCCCCAATGTCATCATTCATTGGTCCCATGCGTCCCATAGCGTATACGTGCACGGCACGGTCGTAGATCGCTCCAGCAGCCACATCGTCGGCGGTCGTCTCGGTGTGATACGCGCCGGGTTGGCAGTGAATATCGACCGCTGTGTGATAAGCGGGAATTGGCAGGTTCGGATCGAGCGTTAAGGAGCCCAAAGTTTTACCAGTTGTCTTGGCTTGGCGAATCAGCGCGGGAAGTTGACGTTCAACACTTGTTGCCACGGCATCCCACATCATCTCCTGGCTGGTCCGTAAGAGCACACTCCAGGTTTGATAATAGGGTTCGTCCTTCATCACCCGCCGGACGTCATGGCGATCACGCGGCGTACGTTTGTGTTCACGTTCAAAGCGCGGTTTGGCACGTTGCTCGTACACTGCTTTGTTGCCCGGCGACACGGTAGTCGCCAAGTGCACCTTCAGACTCTGCACGAAATTCTGGCGAGCCTGCTCATCGTGGGTCGCATGCGGCAGCATGGCATGCTGCATTTGTTCATAAATCATGGCAACTCCTTTTGTGCCGTTGAGAGTTAAACGCGATCCCTGGTACGAAGCCCATATTTCTTGATCAAATTGTGCAAATGCTGCCGCGTGATACCGAGTTGTTCAGCTGTCCGCTTGGCGTTCCCAAGATACTTCGACAGCATTTCCTCAATGTAGGTCTTCTCGAAGGCGTTGCGTGCATCCTCTAGGAGCAGGTCCTCGGATGGAAATGGCACACGCAGTGACTTCTGATTGACCAAGCGGTCAGAAAGAAACTCAAGAGAAATCGGTTGCTCCTGCGGTGTCAGTGCCACTGCCCGCTCCACTTCGTTTTCCAGCTCTCGGATATTGCCTGGCCACGAGTAGAGCGCAAATAGTTCAAGCACCTTTTTGGCAACCCCCTCCACCTGCTTCTCTTGTTTGAGAGCGCACTTGCGGATGAAGTGAGACACTAACAGGGGAATATCTTCACGGCGCTCGCGTAACGGCGGCACCTCAATCGGAAAGACATTGATGCGATAATAGAGATCTTCGCGAAAGCGTCGTTGTTGAACCTCTTCGGCTAGAGATTTATTGGTCGCAGAGATCACGCGCACATCGACACTGCGTTCCTGCGTTTCGCCAAGCCGGCGAATCTTGCCGTCCTGTAACACGCGCAAGAGTTTCACTTGAATGTGCAGCGGCGTCTCACCAATTTCGTCGAGAAAAATTGTCCCACCGTCAGCGACCTCGAAGAGGCCGGGCTTATCCACAGTCGCACCAGAAAACGAACCTTTCTTGTGGCCGAACAACTCGCTTTCCACCAACTCATCAGGAATAGCGCCGCAATTGACAGGCACAAAGCGTTGCTCTCTGCGCGGCCCATTGTAGTGTAACGCCCGAGCCACTAACTCTTTACCAGTTCCAGTCTCACCTTCAATCAACACAGGAAACCCCGGGCCAATCGCACTCTCCATCTTGGCAAACAGGTGCGACGCCGCCGGTCCACTACCAACGATCTCCGGGAAACGGTCTTGTCGTACCCGCTCACGTGCTAGCGTGGCCACTTCTTGTTTCAGTTTCGCTTCCGACTGTTTGACTTGCAGGTAGAGTCGCGCATTCTCGATCGCAATCGCCACGGGTCCGACGAGCGCATCTAAAAAGTTTAAATCGTCGGCGTCAAATACCCCTTCGAGCTTGTTTCTCAGGCTAATAACGCCGATGACCCCATAACGGGTGCGCAGAGGTGCATAGAGCAAATCTCGTGTGCGGACACCAGTACGACGATCAACATCAGGATAAAACCGCTCGTCTTTTCCTACGTCCGGCACAAGGGTCGATTTGCCATGCTGTACCACCCAACCGGCAATGCCGCGGTCGGCTGGAAACGTGACTTCCCTGAGTTGTTCTCCCACCTCGGGGTCGATATCACTGATGACAGGAAAGAAGAGTTGTTGGCGTGTTTCGTCAAGGAGCAATAACGAACAGTTCTCCGCTCGCAAGGCTTCCTTGGTTTTCTCCATGACCAAGGGGAGCAGCTCGTCCAACTCGATCTGCTCGGAAAACATGCGAGTCAGCTCAAACAGGAGGGAGAGCCTTTCGGTACTGGACACTCCACCATTCATGAGCGTATTTCCTTTCTTACGTCATGCGTCCTAGCATAGTCACAAAGTGCACGCTCCTCAATGCCTAGGAAAACCCTGAGAGACTGTCTTAGAAGTGAAAGAGAGCTGCCATCGTGAGTCCCTACAGCACAACGCGCTAAGCGGAGCGGAAGAAACTCTCCTCGTCCCCCAGCTCTGCCTGGGGACAAACAGGCACGAGAGGCTAAGTCTCATGCACGCGGCATGCCCAGGCGGAGCCTGGATATGAGAAGACCCTTTTTCAAGGGCATGACGCTGGAGCAAACCCTCTGTCAAATCTAAGTTGACTGACTGCTAGAATATATAGCTTTTAAATTCTCATTCTTCATCCTTCATTCCTTACAGACTTGTTAATCTCTATCGCTCGCAATATGCTGAGAGAAGGTGGAGTAATGGCGGGGATGAACACTGCGAGGCATACAAGAAAACCAGCCTGGCTCTTTTTGCTTGGTTTCGTACTAGGAACAGCAATCTTTTTCTCCTATTCGTGCTATCCGCAACCGCAGCAGCCAATTCCTGGCACGCTTCCCAAGCTAGGAACAGACCCCACGGATCTTCAGGCTACTTATCGCACAGTGTTGCAAGGCGATACTGCCGAGAAACGCCGCGAGCTGTTCCGCATCGGCTATCATCTGCTGCAGGAAAAGGACCGTAACGGGGCACGACTGTTGCTCTCACGCGCGTTAGAAGTCTACCCGCCGCTTGCAGATTACAGTTTGTACTTCCTCGGAGTATTACATCGCGAAGATGGGCACCCTGATGAGGCCCGCGCCGCGTTCCTCCGTCTCGTTGAGCAATATTCGCAGAGCATATGGGTCAGCCAAGCTACGATGGAACTCGCCTCGCTGGCGTTAGCGGCGAAAGACTGGGACACCGCGCTGCGCTATGCGCAAGACGCCCGCGATGGCCAACACGTGCGAGCCTCCACCAAACACACTGCGGCCCTGGTCCTCGCCCAAGCCTATGAAGGGCGAGGAGAGGTCAGTGCCGCTTATGCACACTATCAAGAGCTGCGACGTACTGCCCCTCACTCTCGGGCCGGAAAAATCGCCAAGGAACAGAGCGAACGATTGCGCGCTCTCGATTTTGATCATTTTGGTTTGCGCAATGAACAAGACTATCTCACAGAAATGCACCTCTGTGCGAAAGAGCAAGATGGCGCGGGACTAGAAACGCTCGTCGCTCAGTTTCATGACAATTTTCCGCAGAGTTCGCAACAGGCCGAGATCCTGGGCCTGCTGGCTGCAACCTACAAAAGCCAGCGGCGGAATGAAGACGCGATTCGCCTCTGGCGAGACATCGCTGATCGTTACCCCAACACCAGCGCAGGCTCCAGTGCACTTTTTCGAGCGGCTACGCTCTTGTGGAACACCGATCAAGATGACAAAGCTCTCGTTGTCTTCGAACGCATCACGCAACAAATTCCCCGTCATGCTCAGGCCGATGATGCCTGGTATGCGATCGGCCGTATTTATCAAGAACGGAAAGACGACGAGCACGCGATGGCAGCGTTTGATCGCCTGGCAAGGCTTTTCCCTAGGACACAATTGGCCCGCGAGGGCCGGTGGCGACAAGCGTGGTTGGCATATCGCCGCCACGATTTCGCCATTGCCGAAACTCGTTTCACCGCGTTGGCGCGAGCGGCGGCAAACACCGTGGAGGGTGAAAGTGCCTTATACTGGCAGGCACGCACCATAGAGCAGCAAGGTCGCATGGACGAAGCCGCGGATCTCTATCGCCAACTCCTGCGTCGTTATCCAGAGAGCTACTATACTGTGTGGGCGGAGAAACGTTTAGGCGAGAGTCCCTCCTCTCTTCCAAATGCTCCCTATGATTCTCCAGTATCTCCGCCCGCAATGTCGCCGGCCACCGAGAGTCATTACATTAAGAGTCTAGAGTTACGGCAGCTAGGATTGCCGGGGTTAGCCCAACGAGAATTGGACATCGTGCGCGAAGACATACCGCACGACCCCGCGGTTGTTTCTTTCTTCTTGAGCGAATACCCCCAGGTCGAGGGACATCACCGGGCGTTACGCTTTGCCCAGAGTCTCAACCACGCAAATGGCCCGTTGTGGTGCTACCTCTATCCGCAAGCCTACTGGAGAACAGTCAGTGAACAAGCGCAAGTAAAACGACTCGATCCCTACCTCGTGCTTTCGATTATGCGTCAGGAGAGCATGTTCGATCCTGATGTCGTGTCTCCCGCCCAAGCTCAGGGTTTGATGCAACTGCTACCCTCTACAGCCTCACGTGTGAGTGGGATCATGCCTGAGGCTGACTTGCCGCTCTCTGATCCGACATTCAATATTCAAACCGGAGCAGCGTATTTGCGCCAACTTCTGGATCGTTATGGCGAGAACGTCGTGCTTGCCATAGCAGCCTATAACGGTGGAGAGAATGCTGTTGATCGCTGGTTACGTCGCTATCCAGGTTTGGCTCCAGATGAATTCGCCGAGCTCATCAGCTATCGTGAAACCCGCAACTATGTGCGCCAAGTGATGAAGAACTATCGGACCTATCTGCGGCTCTACAGCTCCGGCACGATATCCAATGTTGCGGGGGTAGCGTCCACAATTACTGTGGTGCGGTAGGATTGTGTTCCTGAATCTTGCGACCAAGGGCCGCCTCCATATTCACTTCAAGATCACCAACAGGCTGAGACGCGTGTCCGTTCAGCACATAGACGTGAATCGCTGCCGGGTAGAGCTGCCCGTCACGGGTGAGGTCGTCTTGCCGGACTAAGCGCCATTGTGTGGGATAAAGCTCCGTCACTTCTTGTAACTGTCGATGGTGCTCGGACGCTGCCTCAGCACTGAGGGAAGTATCGATCACCAGCAGACGAACCGGGAGGCGTTCAAGAAACCCCATCACTTCTGCGGGCGATGTGAAACGTTTCTTGTACCCTTCTCCTCGCCAGTCGTCTGTCGCCAGCATCTTACTAGCGCGGAGCACGTAGCGGTTAGGCCGGTTGTCATTGAGTGCGACCTCGGCAATGAGCATTCCCTCCCCTCGTGGATCCGATGAAACCAACAGTATAGACTTTGTCCATGCCTCTGTATGAGTAATGAATTCGGCTATTCCACTGTACCCGTGCCAGTTTTTGTCTGATAGGGCAAAGCCCCACCAGATCACGAACAGTGCTACGACACCGACCAATCCCTCTCGCCAGCGTGGTGCAAGAAGCAGTCGTCGGGCGAGAGCCTGATCGAGAAAATGAAATCCGTCAGCCATAAAGAGCACGACCGCGGGCACGAGCAGAAGCAAATATCGCATCTCCAGACTTGATGGAATAATAACGTGAAAGACCCAGGTGCTCACGAACAAGCCTGCCAGGACTGCCCAGAGCGGAGCGACCGCCTCCTTGCGAATCAACGGAGCAATTACGCGGTGCCAGACACCGACGAGAGCGAAACCACCCACCCACACCCCCGTCATGCGGCTTAGATGTCTGCAGAAAAACGGCATGGCCTCGAAAACGAAAGCTCCACTTACCGACTGATGCGCCAATCCATTACGCATTGCATCGCGCATGAGCACATAAAATGGGGCGCAGAGAAGCAACACAATCGCAACCGCCAACCACAGACTCGGATGCTTCAAGTATGCAAAACGACGAGTGAGTATAAGGCTCACGCCAGGGATCAACACTAAGAGCAAGCCGTTGGCTTTCGTTAGAATAGCCAGCGACGCTAGTAGCGCAAACAGTGAGGCGTCGCGGTACGGATGCTTCCCTTCTAGATAACGTCCAAATGCCAACGTGGCAAGAAAAACGATATAGGTGAGCGGAATCTCGGCCATGACTGCAAAGGTCGATTGTTGAACAACTGGACAGGTAAAGAATACCCCGGCAGCCAGCAGCGCAATTATTGGCGGACTGAACTGACGAGCAACACGGTAGACTGTCCAGGTCAGGAGGGTGGACAAACTCGCCATCAGCAGCAACAACGAAGTCCGGCTTGCCCCGAAGAGCAGCATCCACAGCGCCTGGCCGAGATAAAACACTGGTGGCCAATGACCGAAACTCACTTTGGGATAATGGAGGTAATAGCCCTCTGCAAACCGCATTGGCGACGACCAGTGGAAGCTGGTCAGGTAGTCGTACACCATCAGCCCAGTAACGACATGCGCCGCTTCGTCAGGATGGCTGCCGAATTCGCCCTGATAAGCGCCACTAGCGTACTGTAAAAGGACGATCGCCACGAAAAAGACAAGGGCGATAAGGACGCTCGTGTTCGCGCGCGCAGAAGTTGGAGGTGCGTTCATCTCCACAAACTGAGAGAGATGTGAGGAGGGTAGACCGTTCTCCAACACCTCGTTGTAAGCTCCTGGAATCGGAACTCTTACGGATCGTTCATTCATACCAAAGCCGCAAGCTATGTGTTTGCGTTACAAAACAGCCGTGCGACTGAAGGGTAAGGAGACGAGAAGGAGAATGCTGGCTGCATCAAATACTGTCGACTGCACAAAATGGCATTACGCTTACCGTCGTCGCATGCCCAAAATACTCACAAAAAAACTCGAAAACAGCGTCTGGACGCCGAGGGCGGTCAGGGTCACCCCCGGCACTACCCAACGCATGGTCGTCGCGTAGTCAAGCTGCCCGAAAGAAACCTGACGCCATTGCTGTATCGCCCCAAGAAGCAAACCCCCACCTACTACGATAGCCACGGTCGCCAGCAGCAGTCCTTTTTCGAGGGTGGCCACGGCAAAGAACCGATCCAAGCGACTGTCGGCAGGATGGAGTCCTTCAGTAATGGCAAAGACCTTTGTAAACAGGGCGAAGAAAATCGCTTGATATCCAATCAAGATAGCTAGGCTAGAGAATAACAACGTATGAGCATCGAACGTGACTCCTCGCCAACTGAGGCCTGGGAGAGCAACGGCATAGCCCACAATGCCGAGCACTACTGACAACACCCCTGGTAGCAAAAACAACCAGCGTGGACAGTACATTAGAAAGAAGCGTAGGGTGCGCCAACCATCGCGGAAGGTTTTCAGGTGCGGGGGATGTGACTTACGCCCGTCGGGATGCAGGGTGATCGGCACTTCCGCAATCTTTTCTCTGTACAAAGCTGATTTGATAATCATCTCAGTGGCGAATTCCATCCCGGTACACCGTTGGTCGAGGCGCGTATACAGCTCGCGCGTAAATCCGCGCAGGCCACAATACACATCATGAATGGATGCCTGAAACCACCAACGCGCCATCAACGAAAAGAGTGGGTTTCCAAGCCAGCGATGCAAGAACGGCATCGCACCTTTCTTGACCACACCTCCTCCAACAGGTAATCGACACCCCTGCACAAGGTCGTAGCCTTCACGCAACTTACGCAGGAATTTGGGAATTTCTAGGAAATCATAGCTATCATCAGCATCGCCCATGATGATGTATTTCCCGCGAGCCGCGGCAATCCCACCCATCAGCGCGTTGCCATAACCTCGAGCCACTACCGGAATAACCCGCGCCCCCATGCGTTCGGCAATCGCTTGCGATCCATCACTGCTGCCATTATCGGCCACGATGATCTCGCCAGCGATATTGTGCTCACGTAACGCACGCTGTGCTTTGTCAATGCAGATTGCGAGCGTATCCGCCTCATTGAGACACGGCATGACGATTGAAAGCTCTATCGTCACTGTGGCAGTTACAGACTTTTGTAAAGCGTTCGCCTGCGGCCTGGAAGTCACCAAAAGTCCCATATGCTCTCCATCGGTCAAGGTGCGTGCTGCCTTTAGACAAGAATATGCTTAGGCTAGTGTACCGGATTTCCCTACCAGTGCAAAATGGGCGGCACTCGTAGCAACACTCCACCGGAGCGTCACTTCCTGATTTCGTAACGTGGAGAGAGGGGATATCACACCTCACAGTGTGAGAAGAAATTACAGGTCTTGCTCATGAGTCAAGAGGGCCGCCAACAGTTTACGAGGCAAGCCGCCGAAGGCTCCGTTGGACATGACGAGGACAACGTCATGAGGACGGGCCCGCGCTGCAAGAAACGAACAAATTTCATCAATACTTTGTCCAGCATGGGCATCTTTCCCGATTGCTTGTAAGTCGCTCGCGAGTTCAGCCGGGGAGAATAAATCCTCTGACACAAGTTGGTCTTGCGGTTTCGAAAAAACCGGACCAATCACCACTTGGTCTGCGAGCAAGAGTGCAGTGGCCAGTGGCTTTTGAAATACCCGGCGGCGGCACGTGTTAGACCGTGGCTCGAACACCGCCCATAAGCGACGATTGACATACCGCGACCGTACGGCTTCAATCGTTGCCGTCACTGCAGTGGGATGATGGGCGAAATCGTCGATAATGGTAATGCCTTGCACTTCGCCGACCAGCTCTTGTCGACGTGCGACACCAAGAAATGTTGCAAGTCCAGGCGTGATCTCTGCGGCTGACATTCCGAGCTCGGTACAGAGCGCAGTCACTCCTAGTGCGTTACGTATATTCATCTTTCCCATCAACGCCGTGGCGAAACGGCCGATCTCGTGCTGCTGACACATGACAGTGAAATGAACCTGTTTTCCATCGTCGTATACATCGCGCACTTGCCAGTATGCGTCGCTTGCAAAACCGAAGGTTGAGAACGGCTTCTGCGAACGCTGCGCAACGTCGAGCGCGGCAGGAAAGTCGCTACAGACCAGTACTGGATCTCCGACGGGAACGATTGCAAGCAGCCGTTGGAACGCGTCTTTGACATGATCAAGGTCGCGGTAAATGTCAGCATGGTCAAATTCGACGGCATTCAATAACACCGCTCGCGGACGATAGTGCAAAAACTTTGGCCCTTTATCGAAAAATGCCGTGTCGTATTCATCTCCTTCAATGACAAAGAACTCACCATTGCCGAGTCGGTAGCCTTGCGAAAAGTTGCGCGTGATCCCGCCAACCAGGAGGCTGGGCTGGCGACCGGCTTTTTCGAGAACCCACCCGAGGAGGGAGGTTGACGTCGTCTTCCCGTGCGTGCCGGCAACCACAAGCGGCCGTTTTCCTTCAAGGAAAAGGCCACCGAGTGCTTGGGGAAACGACTGATACGGAATCTGGGTTTCGAGGAGAGCAGTAACTTCTGGGTTCGTGCGAGATACCGCGTTACCAACAATGACCAAATCAGGCGCAGGCATGAGATTCTCTGGCCGATAGCCTTGCATGATTTCGATTCCAGTCCGTGCAAGAAAATCGCTCATAGGAGGATATACGCCCTGATCTGAACCAGTGACGCGATAGCCACGTTCTTTGAGCATCGCCGCAAACGTGGCCATCGCCACACCACCAACGGCGATGATATGAATGTGGGAACCGGGGGGTAGGGCTCGGGGGTCCGGAGCCAGGGGCCGGGAGTCATTTTGCATTGTGTCTTTTGCCTTTTAATTTTCTTTTCCTTAAGCCTTCAGCCTACGGGTTTTTCCCTGCAGCCTGCAGCCTGTAACCTCACTTCCCTTCTCTTTATCCCTTATCCTTTATCCTTACCCTAATATGACTCGCATCACCGTATTATGAAGAGCTGGGCGGAATGCCTGGATTTTATCGTTGTCACGACGGGGATGCACACGATTACTGAGAACGATTACATGCACGTACCGCTCAAGGTCGATCCAGATCGATGTCCCAGTAAATCCCAAATGCCCCACAGAATGTGAGGAGAAGTAATCACCAGCGCTCGAATGTTGGAGAGAGGGAGAATCCCAGCCTAAACACCAGGTCGAACCAGGAACGATTCCAGCCGGCGTCCAAAACTCTTGCAGCACATGTTGAGGAAGAAAAGAGTGACTCCCGCGGTGGCAGGAGATCAACACATTTGCGAGCCGATCGACATCGTCGATCGCGCCAAACAGCCCTGCATGGCCTGCCACACCTCCCATCGCGTAACAATTGTCATCGTGCACTTCTGCACACAACACCCGCTTACGCCACGGGCACCGCTCTGTCGGAGCATAGTGTTCTACTACTGGCTGTAGCTTCCGTCGTCGCATAGTTTCAAGATTCAGGAAACCGAGGGCCGAAAGTCCAAGCGGTTGGTAGATCTTCTCCTGACAGTACTGATCCAATCCCAACCCACTGACCTCCTCGATCGTCGCTCCAAGCAACATAAAACCAAGGTCACTGTAGACCGCTCGTTGCCCTGGTGGCGCCTCTAATTTCTCACGTTGGAGCTGCGTATAGACAAACTCGCGCGCGCTTCGCGTGCCTAAGAAGCCAACCTTGCCTTCGTGTGTCTCCCGCGTTGCAATGTCCCGATAATACGATCGCCACGCTGGCAAGCCAGAAGAATGTGACAACAAGTGACGATAGGTAATAGGCGATTTTCCTTGCACACCGAAATTGGGGAAAAATCGTGTGACTCGGTCCTCAAGGCGAAGAATTTTTTCTTTCACCATTAACATGATGGCAACGGTTGTCGCTAACGGCTTCGTCAGTGAGGCAAGATCAAAGCACGTCGTCTCGTTGAGTGGAGACAACTGCGGATCCACACTGCGAAAGCCGACGGCACGACGGTAGACACTCTCCCCAGCGTGGCTGATGAGTACGACGGCACCAGGAAAGACCTCCCGCTCAACTGCCGCTACGATTTCCTGATCAACCGGCGAGAAGTCCATACGGGGTACTCATTCTACCGCAGATTCGAGAAACGTTAATGTGTGTAGGCGCGTATCTAGCCGGACCTGGGTCCCTAACGGCAGGGTAAAATTCTCTCCCTCATGCCCCGCCGGTAAACCAAAACCCACGGGGTAATCATACCCCGCAAATAGGTCGTCAATCACAGACAGCAATAGGCTCGGATCGTTTGTCTCCCCACGACAACTCTTCATTTCACCGAAAATCACTCCGGCCAAAGAATCCAGTTTCCCTGCCTGTTTGAGCTGTGTCAGCATACGATCAATCCGATAGGGCTTCTCTCCAATATCTTCGATAAACAGTATCGCGTCCTTGGTATCCAAAGCAAATGGTGTCCCGAGGGTCGTAACTAACACAGACAAACAACCACCGATCAAGCGTCCTTCACCTATACCGGCACGCGGCGTAGTTGAAAAAGTCAGCGATGGCTCACCAAAACCAGTAGTGAGGAGATTCAACAAATGCGCCCGCGAGCGCGGCGTCAAGCCATCAGCAAATTCCCCAGCAACGACAGGCCCATGAAAACAGACTAGTCCAGCGTATTGGACAAAGGCATTTAGCAATAGTGTTACATCACTAAAGCCAAGAAAAATTTTTGGCGTCAGCGAGAGCGTCGGCAGATCCAGCAACGGTAAAAGACGACCAGAACCATACCCAGCGCGCGAGCAGAAAATGGCCCGGACACTAGGATCATGGACCATAGCAATGAGGTCAGCGGCACGGTCCTGATCGGTCCCAGCAAGATAGCGATGTCGGTCCAGCACATGGTCGCCGAGGCGAACACCAAAACCAAGCTGTTCAAGAACGCTACAGCCACGATGTAGTTTTTCTTCGCTGACGGCAGCTGCTGGAGAAGCAACGCCGATGACGTCGCCGACACGAAGATGAGGAGGTTTACGCAACACCCTGCCTCCTTTCCACTACCCTACGGTTATAGGGGGCAGGGAATAAAGTAGGGACGACAAGGGTAAGAGGCGAAATGGCGAAATGGGAGACTGCGAGCTTCTTACTTTTCTCTCCTTTTTCCCTTTTCGCCATTGACCCGTTTCCCCCTCTTCTTTTCCGTTGGTACCTGTCCCCTATCCTGCGCCGAAGAACCGCTTCTTATCAGCAGCGACTTGCGCCTCGTACTTCCGTTCCAACAACGCCGTCGGGACGTAAAGAGGTTCGATCTGTTTGCGGAGATCCCACACTTGTTCACAAGCAGTCATTAAATGGACGAATTGTTCAGGGAACAGGCCCTGGAATCCATCAGACTTCGCAATTAACGGGTTGGGATGTGTTTCTACCAGGACCACCGAAGCTCCAGCCATAATCCCGGCCAACGTCATGGGATGGACGAGGTCTCGGATACCTGTCCCATGGGAAGCGTCAACCGCCACAGGGAGACAAGACAGCTGGTAGTGAAAAGCTGCTACACTGCCAAGGTCAAGCGTATTCCGTGTGTATTTGTTGGGGGTGGCGATACCACGCTCACAGAGAATGACATTTTCTTTGCCACCTGACATCACCCGCTCCACCCACAGCAGATACGCTTCGGTATCAAGAGAGTTTCCGCGTTTATGAATCACTGGAAGTGACGTATCTCGCAGACGATTCAGTAGTGCCTGATTTTTCGAGTTCGGCTCGCCCACCTGCAGACAATCCACTCCCATCTCTTCATAAACAGACACGTCGTTGGCATCGAGGACTTCCACCACCGTCGGCAATCCGAACTCCTTCCCAGCTTTCACGATTAGTTTGAGGCCATTACGTAACGCTTCTTCAGAGCTTGAACCAATCCCTTCCCAGCCGCTGTAGGGACTCGACCGGTATTTGACCACGCCACCACGCAGTGCTTTTGCGCCGGCTTCCTTCACAAAACGAGCCGCCTCCATAATCTGCGGTTCACTTTCAACTGAACACGGGCCAGCAATAACTGTGAGTTCGTCTCCACCAACCTCAACATTCCCGATGCGGACAGGTCGATGGATGAGGTTGCCGGGTTCACCCTTCTGCGCCACTCGTTTGTACGCCCGCGAGATAGGAATTAGGGAATCAACCCCACCCATCTCTTGCACCTCACCGGTTGGCAAGCGCGTAATGTCACCATAGACACCGATCAAGGTGATCTCTTCACCAACCATTTTCCCAGTTTTATAGCCCCAGTCATGCAACTTACTTTCAACTGCGGCGACTTCCTCAGGAGTCGCGCGCTTGGTCATTTTGACAATCATGACGTAAACCTCCACATCATCTGAGTTTTATCAGAGCGCAACGAAACCAAATATGCGTATGGAAAAACACATGTGCCCCCTAGGGGGCAAAATAGAAAGCGAAAGCCGCAAACAGAAAGGAAGTGAATCGGTGAGTGCTCATTAGGGCTTCTATCTGTAGCCTGCATTTCTGGGAGATGTCAAGAGCGAATGAAGAATTACTAATGAACAATGAACAAGGGGAAACGCACCCAACCACAGACAAAACCAAGGCCGCGATGTTCGCCATTATTCTTCACTCTTAATTCTTAATTTCCTTTCGGAAGGACTCTTGCGAAAATGGGCGGGTAGTGAAAAACATGGGGGACACAATCTCAACAACCAACAGAAAGAATCTATGCCCGAAACACAACAACGCTTTTCCCTTATTACTGAAGAAGGTTTAACTTCTCTCCGACAACTCATCGGCGTGCCAATCGAAGACTCGTTGGAGCCCTGGTGCTACGAGGCCACGCGCGACAACATTCGCCACTACGCCCATGGCATTGGCGATGATAACCCGCTGTGGTGCGATCCAGCCTATGCGGCAAAAACGAAGTACGGTCGTATCGTGGCGCCGCCATCGTTCCTGTTTCCCCTCAACCGCATTCTTAGCGGCTATGTTGGCGGCTTACCTGGCGTGCACGCCATGTGGGCTGGAGCGAATCTGACCTGGCATAAGCCGATACTGCGAGGTGATGAGTTTACTACGAAAGCTTGGCTCAAGGATCTGATTGAACATAACACCCGTTTTGCCGGTCGCGCGATCCAACAGATTTACCATGTCGATTATTACAACCAGAACAACGAGTTAGTTGCCGGGGGCGACAGTTGGTGTTTCCGCACAGAACGTGACACCGCCCGCGAGCGTGGCTCGAAGTATACCGAAGTAAAACAGAAGGCGCCGGTGTATTACTCACGTGAAGATCTGGGCAAAATTTTCGCGCTCTATGCTGAGGAACAGATTCGTGGTGACACTCCACGCTATATCGAAGATGTGAAAGTCGGCGACAAACTTCCCACCATGGTCAAAGGGCCGATGACGATCACCGGATTCATCGCCTACGCCCAAGGCTGGGGTGGATTATACATTCGTGCCAATCGACTGGCGTGGAAGCAACTGCGCAAGCACCCAGGATTGGGCATTCCTAATAAGTTCGGCATTCTTGACGTGCCAGAACGGGTACACTGGGATGACGATCTCGCTGCACAGGTTGGGACGCCCGCAGCCTACGATTACGGACCAGAGCGCACCTCATGGATGATGCATCACCTCACAGACTGGATGGGTGATGATGGCTTCCTTCATCACCTGTCGGCAGAGATTCGTCGCCACAATCCGGTCGGCGATACGCTGTACATTACGGGCGAAGTGACGCACATTTTCCAGGAAGCAGGAGCACACTACGCGGAAATCACTCAGACTGCTCACCAGCAAGATGGAGAACTCTCAGTGCGTGCGAAAGGGACTGTGCGGTTGCCGTCGCGGTCGTAGATTCATCCAGGGGCAGACATGCACTGTCCACAATGCCAACACCAGAGCACTGACACTGCCAAATTCTGCGAAGAGTGTGGGGTACGACTCGTCACAGCCTGTGCACAATGCGGACAGCAGGTGAGTCCGGCAGCGAAGTTCTGTCCCGAATGTGGCAATGCGCTAACACTAGGGCAAAAAGGGAAACGGGGAAGCGGTGAAAAGACAAAGCAAGAAAGGGCAAAACGGCGAAGTGCTTCCCCCAAATCCCAGAGTCTAAGTCCTAGTGCCCAATCCCCAGCGCCCAGTCCCCAGTCTCCCGTCGGTGAACGTCGCCAACTGACGGTGATGTTTATTGACTTGGTCGGGTCGACTGCTTTATCCGCTCGTCTCGATCCTGAGGACTACCAAACCGTTGTCCAGACTTATCAAGCGACAAGCGCAACAATCATCGAGCGGTACGCCGGACATATTGCCCAGCACCTGGGCGATGGACTGTTGGTCTATTTTGGTTATCCCACGGCCCATGAGGACGATGCGGTACGTGCCGTGCGCAGTGCTCTGGAAATTGTAGCTGCGGTCAATCAGCTGCAGTTGACTCCACCGTTACAAGTCCGCATCGGTATCCACACGGGCCCTGTCGTGGTCGGCGAGATTGGTGGGGGAACGAGACGGGAGCAGCTGGCTGTGGGCGAAACGCCCAACGTTGCCGCCCGTATCCAAGGCCTCGCTGCACCGGATACGGTCGCAGTGAGTGTCGCGACCTATCGCTTGGTCTCTGGCTTCTTCGACTGCCAGGCCTTAAGCGCACAGAGTGTGAAAGGCATTGCCACGCCAATCGAGGTATACCGTGTTCTGGCCGACAGCATCGTACAACATCGTCTCGATGCTGTCCCCCTGACGGGCCTGACCCCACTCGTAGGCCGCGAGGAAGAACTGGCCTTACTGCAGCGCCGTTGGGAACAAGTCAAGGATCGTGAAGGCCAGGTCGTGTTGCTCAGTGGCGAACCAGGGATTGGCAAATCCCGTCTTGTCCGTGAACTCCGCAACCGAGTGGAACAGGACAACGCCATTCGGATCGAATTCCGTTGCTCGCCTTATTATCAGAACAGTGCCTTACATCCGGTCATCGAACATGTGCAGCATCTGTTGCAATGGCAGAAAGAAGATACGGTCCAGACCAGAACTGCCAAACTCCAGACGACACTCGCACGCTATCAATTCCCACAAACTGATACGCTGGCCTTGTTTGCCGCTCTACTCTCCTTGCCTTATCCTCCCGACGCACCGCCCCTTAATCTCAGTCCGCAACGGCAAAAGCAGAAGACCGAAGCTGCGTTGATCGCTTGGCTCCTTGAAGAGGCTGAACATGCTCCGGTGTACTGTGCTTGGGAGGATCTACATTGGGCAGATCCCTCTACCCTAGAGTTACTCGAGCAGCTCATTGATCAAGCGGCTACTGCCCGGCTCTTCATCTTATTGACAGGACGCCCCGAATTTACCTCACCCTGGGGGCAGCATGGACACTTCAGTCAGTTGACGTTGAGTCGCCTGGGGCGCCGACAGGTGCCGCAGCTGATCGAGCAGGCGACGGACGGCAAGACGCTGCCTGCGGAAGTGATACAGCAAATTGTCGCCAAGACCGACGGCGTACCGTTGTTCATCGAAGAACTGACCAAGATGGTGCTGGAATCTGGGTTGCTCACGGAGACCAATGGTCACTATGAGTTAAGCGGACCATTGCCACTATTGGCGATTCCCTCGACGTTACAAGACTCCCTGATGGCACGCTTGGATCGGCTGGCTACTACCAAAGAGATTGCGCAATTGGGTGCGACGATCGGACGAGAGTTTCCGTATGAGCTGCTGCACGCCGTGTCACCTCTCAATGAACAGGTATTACAAAACGGTTTAAAACAACTTGTCGAAACCGAGCTGATCTATCAGCGCGGCATGCCACCGTACGCAACGTACCTCTTCAAGCATGCCCTGATCCAAGATACTGCCTATCAATCACTACTCAAGAGTAGACGTCAGCAACTCCACCAGCAAATTGCCCAAGTATTAGAAGAACGATTCCCGGACACAAAAGACTCGCAACCAGAATTACTCGCCCATCATTACACCGAGGCGGGGCTCATCACTCAAGCTATTCCCTACTGGCAACAAGCCGGACAACAGGCAGTGCAGCGGTCGGCCAATGCAGAAACAATCAGTCACCTGACTAAAGGCCTGGAAGTGTTGGAGAACCTACCAGACACCTTGGACCGCGCCCAACAAGAGCTTTCCTTGCAAACTACTATTGGCCCTGCTTGGATGGCAGTGAAGGGTTATGCAGCTCCAGAAGTAGAGCGAGCGTACAGCCGGGCACGAGCACTATGCACACAGCTGGGAGAGATGCCTCAGCTCTTCACTATCTTGCGAGGCTTATGGTCCTTTTACGTTGTGCGGGCAGAGTTACGCACAGCACAGGGGTTGGGTGAGCAACTCTTGCAGTTGGCTCAGGATGCCCAAGACCCGGCTCTCTTCCTAGAAGCTCACTATATGTTGGGAGAGACGTTGTACTATCGAGGGGAGTTTTCCTCAGCATACGCCCACATAGAGCGGGGCGTTGCCCTCTATGATCTGCAACAGCATCGTTCCCACGCATTTCTCTACGGGACGGACCCTGGCTCGTTTTGTTTCGCGCGTTCAGCATATCTCCTGTGGCTGTTTGGGTATTCCGACCAAGCACGAAAGAGGAGCGAAGAGGCACTCGCTCTTGCCCAGGAGTTGGCGCACGCCAATTCCTTAGCGGCAATATTCATTTTTGCTGCTTGGCTGTATCACCTCTACCGAAATGAACAGAAGGCGACAGAGTGGGCCGCGGCAGCCATCACCCTTTCCACCGAGCACGGACTGCCGTTCTCGTTAGCAGCTGGGGAGTCGTGCCGAGGCTGGCTGCTGGCCGAACAGGGACAAATAGAGGAAGGAATCACTCAAATACGCCAGGGGCTGAGCGCATACCGGGCGACAGGAGCAGGGGTACACTGGTACATTCAGCCTCTAATCGCGCTCACCGAAGTGTATAGGAAAGTAGATCGGCCAGAGGAAGGGCTCAACGCGTTGACCGAAGCTACGAATGCGATGAACAGCCATGATGAACGCTGGTTAGAAGCGGAACTGTATCGGCTACGCGGCGAGCTAATACTCCAGCAGTTCAAAGTTCAAGGTTCCAAGCCTGGCCTGCCTGCGCCAGTGCCGCAGGCACAGGTGAGCTCTTCGACTTTACTCAGGATAAACTCCGTCGAAGGGTTCAAAGTCGAAGACAGTCCAGAGTCCAGTGTCCAAAGTCCAGAGTCAGAAGTGGAAGAGTGTTTTTGGAAGGCTATTGAGATTGCGCGTAAGCAACAAGCGAAATCGCTCGAATTGCGCGCGACGATGAGCCTTGCACGGCTGTGGCAACAACAGGGAAAGCAACACGAAGCACACAAGATGTTATCTGAGCTCTATAACTGGTTCACCGAAGGCTTTGACACGAAGGATCTGCAAGAGGCGAAGGCGTTGCTCGAAAGTCTAGCGTCCAGCGTCTGAGAACATCAAAAGTCAAAACACGGCAGGAGGTCGGGCTTCTGAACATCAACGTTTTCATAGCAATTTCGTATGTTTGCAAAATATGCGATGCAATCGTACATTTTGCAGAATTGGCAGAAGCAACAGAACACGAACCATCTACATAAAAAAGCGGGGCTCGCTTGCGCAAGCCCCGCTTCCTCTTTCTTCGCAAAAACCGATCAGACCAGATTCACAAGGGCGGGAGTGATGAGCAACTAGCCCTTAACCCCTGACCCCCAATCTCTATCTTTTACCCGCGTCCGTGACGCAGCAGTTTGCCTGGTGTCGCGTTGGTGCATCTGCCGTCTTCGAAGGTCACGTCACCATTGACCATAATCCACCGATACCCTTCAGCGTACTGCACACGCCGCCATTCCCCAGCCGGGAAGTCGTGGACGACTGCCATTTTTTCCGGTGTCACCTTCAGGTTCTCCAAGTCATAGACCAGCACGTCCGCCGGCGCACCTTGTTTTAACACGCCACGGTCTTGAAAGCCCGCGCACTTAGCTGGTAACGCACTTAACCTATAGTGAGCCTCTTCCAGGCTCATGAAGCCAGCGTCACGCACCATCCAAGTCAGCAGATCAGTCGGGTAGGTACCAAGCGTGGTGAACTTGGTGTGCGCGCCACCGTCTGACACACCAGGAATGCTGTACTCTGACGACATCAACTCCGTAGCGAAGTCCTCGCGCATGTTGCGGGCTGGCGTGATAAATTCCGTCTTCATGTCATCCGCGATCGCCAAATCGATCATCGCATCGATTGGGTGTTTGTTCTCCATCTCGGCGATCTTTTCGACCGTCAGGCCAACATATTTCTCGAACTTTGAGTTATGTACAGACTCAATGGTGAAGTCCTTAATTGATCCAGTCACGACCGGAGTATGACCAGCATCGTACTCCGCACGCAGCGCCTGACGGAGAGCAGGATTCTTGAACTTCATCAACCGCTCGGTCGGAGTGCCCATTGTCACCTCACGCCACACGTCGCTGCCGTCAAACAGGTTCCAATCTTCATACGTGAGAATGAATCCTTGGCGGAGGGTCCCACACTGATTGTAGATGTGCCGCCCTTCCTTATTAGTCTTTTCGATCCAGCGTAGCGTACGCCGGTGTAGACTCGGACGGTCGTCGCGTACAGCAGTCGCATTGAACAGGATGGGTCGGCCTGATACATCGGCCAGCCGATCATAAAAGCGCATGTCGTTCTCAAAGTTCTCACTGGCCTGAGTCAGCTGAATGAACCCTTCTTTGCGTTTGGCTAAGACTTGGGCAAACGCTAACACGTCCTCATCAGACATCGTATCAGTGACCATCGGTGTGCCGTCATAGTCGCGCTGGACCGAGATGAAGCCATTGCCAAGGCGCTGAGCTGAGAAACCACAACCGCCCTTATCCATAGCCTCATTAAGGATGGCGCACATTTCCTGTTTTTCTTTATCAGTGGCAGGGCGACTCTTGGCAGCCTCCAGCCCCATCACCCAAATCATGATCGGCGCTAGCGGCACATAGCTCAGGACGTTGACGCCTTTAGGAGTACGATCCAGGAAGTTGAGCCAATCAGGGAACGTCACCCAATCCCATTTCATACCGGCTTTCATTGACTCGAAAGGAATCGCTTCGACGCGCGACATGGTTAACATGGCACGGTCACGCAGTTCCGGTTTGCACGGGGCAAAACCAAATCCGCAGTTACCAAGCACTAGTGAGGTCACTCCATGCCAACTCCCGATTGTGCAGTAAGGGTCCCAGTTGATTTGGGCATCATAGTGGGTATGGAGATCAACGAAGCCTGGCACGACGTATAGGCCGTGCGCATCAATGACCTTCTTGGCATCGCTGGCACTGAGCTTACCCATCTCGGCAACTTTGCCATTTTTGATACCAACATCACCGACGTAACGCGGACTCCGCGTTCCATCAACGATCGTTCCGCCTTTAATAATTGTATCGAACGTAGGCATAAAGCTCTCCTTCAAACCTTGTTAAGTTAAATCGTTACCAAATTGAACGTTCGTTCAGCCTTCTATTGACTGTGCCATACGGCAAAGACACAGTCTAGAGGCTGAGAGGATAAGGATAACGGATACAAGGATAAATGGGTAAGGATAAATTAGGCCACGTCTGCAGTTCGAGATTTTTCTGTTTGTTTTGTTCTTGCCTTGTCCGTTATCCTTTAAAATTGGAAAATGATACTAAAAACCGTCTCATGCCGACTATCCCCTGGGCGCCCGAAGCGGTCCCCGATCGACCATGGACCTGGATCGTGCGAGTGTATCCGCCAATAGAAGTCTTGCGTGAGACGAAACACAATGTGATTCGAAAACAGATAATCTACTGAGATCCGGTTATACGCACCCGTCGAGACTGGATCGAAGGCAAACACCACCAACGGCTGCCACAGCCCGCCTGGCCCATAGCTCGTCGACGCCGACAACGTCGCGACAAACTCATCCTGATTGATCTTGTCCGTCAGCACGCTCACGTAACGATCAGGAATCACCTGATCGTCAAGGATCGCGTGGCGGACTGACGACGCCCCGCGATAGAAGCGATTGTAGTTGAGATAATGACGCCAGAAGAACTGGCCCGAAATAAAGAAGGTGCGGATTTTGTTGAGAGGGCGAATCCACGTGGGTCGATCGAACGCCAACATCACCACCGTCCGTCGCGCCGTCTCAAAACTATTGTTATCCGAATCGAACCGTCGCGGAATGCCGCTCTTGAGCCGCACGGGCACCCCGGTACTTAAGGCCGCTTCAACCCGAAACACGGCTTGTGTGTACTTCTCCTCTGAATAATTGGCGGCAAATCCGACGACGTGAGCGCGTGCATTGACCGTGTTCACAACTGAGCACACGGTCTGGGCAGGACAGGGTTGTTGCGCTGCAAGATCACGTCTAATTTTCAGCCCCGTATCTCCAAAAGTAAAGAAATAATTCAGGCTGAAATCAATCCCACGCCAAATCCCTTTGAAGCGCATACCTCCTTGGCTACTCTCCAACCCTTTGTCAGGCTTACGGTCAATCACTGTCGTTCGAAGGTCAAAGAGTTGGCCATTACTCACTACTGAGTTTGCTCGCGCTCGGAGTCCATGCCCAATGGCCGCCCACGGACGACGTGGGTCACTTGTCGTTTTGCCACGCTGAAAGTCCCAGGGAATCCACACCGCCTCGGCGAACGACTCTTCGAGCGGCCCAATTTTGCCGATGTCATAAATTGCGCGTACCATCCACAACGGAATACGAATGTCCTCCCATGACTCCCGGCTCCAGTGCCAGCGAGTATCGAGAGGATTAATCACATCGAGGGCCCGAAAGTTATCGGTTTCACCCCATACCACTTGCTGACGCCCGACACGGAGTGAGAACGGGGGAATAGCTGTATCGAGATAGACTTCGCGCAATTTATACTCGAACTTGCGCTTTTCTTTTTCTTGCTCGGTGAATTTCTTGCTGTACGCGTCACCAATATCATACAGCGAATCATATACGCCCCGACCAATCACAGTGAGTGATGCATCTTCAACCGATCCAGTCGACAACCAACCAAAGGCGCGCCCTTCTTGGAGGAAATGATATTTTGCTTCGACTTGAGCGGTATTGCGCTGCAGAATGAATTTCGCGCCCTGGAAATTGGGAGTACGGAGAATGTTCTGTGCTTGAACAAACCCCTCGAGTTCGAGGTCAGGTCGCAGCGCGATGATACTCCAAGACCGCACCGGAAGCAGCAGGGCAACGACACCCACTACGATCGCGCACAGCAATTTCCGCGGTTGACAGCCATCCTGGCCGTTAGCAGACGAAACGTAACAGTTCCTCTCGCACAGAGGAACTGACAAACCACTCACAGACGGCATGATTACTTCTCCTCATCAAGCAAAACACGTGAATGCGAAGCCGGAACAAACTCAAGACCGTCGTCGCCCGTCTTGCCTCTTCAGGTTGCTGGACAACATTTTGTTGGTAAGGACGTGCGTGCAGTCGGTCCGGTTTGCTTACGATCCACTTTACGCAACGTTACCCTCCAGTAGCAGCCCAAACCGTACACCACGTGGTCTTAATATGAGACGCTATAGTTCTCAAGTAAAGACCAGCGAGACGACATTCTCAAATTGAGCGTAATGTCTATAGAGATTGCGGCTAATGCTAGTAGTTCATCGCCTAAAATTTGAGGGAGAAGCTGGGAGCCAATCGTGAAGAAAGGAGAAAGACTCCCTGCCACCCTTCTCAACAACTGGTTCACCACAGGTTTGACACCACGAACTTGCAAGAGGCGAAGGCGTTGTTAGAAGAATGGCGCTATTGGGCCATTGAATGATCGAACCATTGGGTGATTGATGAAGAATTGAAAGATTGTTTTTATCAACGACTCTATACCTCGGTGACTCAATGAACAGATAAGCCACAGAGCAAGATAAACAAATTGTGTGTTTCACTTACTAGCGGTCGAGCTGGGGAACGTGGGAGCACTGTGAAAGCACACTTTCAGTGAGCACTCTGGATCAGATAGCTGACGCTATAGGCCTGTTCCGTGTTAATGGCTACATCCTCGTTGAAGTACCACTCGTTTACCCACTCTGAGGATTTCGTATGGCTCGACGGGGCGTCAAACACGGTGGCGTGCGTCTGCTGGACGTCTGCCAGAATCCCATTCGGCGTGAAGGGCCATTCATCCTCATAGTTGTAGTTGCCCCCTTTTATCGGTTTGGCTGGGTACCCCGCATAGGGCTTCTTGGCGTAAAACGTACAATTCACGATCCCTTTCCATAACTCTCCGCCCTGATCATACATTTCTGCGATCCCGGGGCCAAAGAAGTCTTGGTCAAGGTACAAGATCCGTTTGGAGTAAGCATATTGCGTCCCATAGCCCGTCGGAATGCCTTCGACCACCCAGACCTTGCGTTTCTCCCACGACACACAGGGTAGCGCGGCTAAAAACCCATGCGTGCCATCCCGCGGTGCGCACCACTGGGAGGGATCGCCATACTTGCCGCTATGCACCACTGCCAGAATTTCTTTCTCGGCTAAGAGCCGAAAGCTCCAGTAGCTGACCTTGGCGTTAAAGCCGCCAATGGAGTCGATGTCTCCGTCGGTTCCCCAGAAAGCATCGCTCCGGTTGGCCGAACTGATGCGTCTCACGCGGCGCAGCTCAGGCAAGTACATGTAGGTATCATCTGGGATATCGGGGGGGAGGTAGCGGTAGTTCACGACGCCGGCGCCCTTGAGATCTTCGGGAATGAACAGCGGTCCCCATTGCTCGGTGTAGCGCACCGAGGGGTTATGCGGAATCACCGGCTTCGGGTCGGTGTAGAGCCGCCCGGTCCACATCATCCGCCGCCAGAAGCTCGACCCGTATTTGCGCTCCAGCTCGCCCTGGCGGTTAACTAACTCAACAATCCATTCCGTGCCAATGTTGTCAATAATGTACGGGCGCTGCTCGTGATCCCACATCAGCTTAAACCCCGCCAAGGGGTCATTAGGATCAATGACCGGAAAGGGGCTCCCAGCCACGTAGTTATAGATATTGCGACCATCCGGCGAAAGCTTCACTTGGGCGGCATACTTCTCTGTCGCCTCGCGGTAGGCTTTGGGCCACTCGACTTTCTTCGTTTCACTGACTGGGATAGGCATCCCCTGCTCGACGAGCCAGCGGACAAAGGGAGGAAGGAGCCCTTCGGCTTGAGCGAGGTTGTCCTTCGTGATCGTGTCACCCGGCTTAACCTCGGCCCATCCCAGCCCCGTCGTCACAAACATAAAAACTGCGACTAAGTAATAAGTACGCATACGGATATTTCCTTTCATTTGCAGTTAGGGGTGACAATCACTGCAGTCCTGAGCCTATCGTGTAGTGGCTATGGTTGTTCCGACACCTGTGTGGTCATCGTTCCCTTGGCGACCTCGATCGTACGCGTGGCACGGCGGGCCACATTCTCTCCGTTAATGACCGTATTCGTACTCCGCCTCCTGTCTCGCGCAGATATCGCGCTTATGGGTTTTCGTCGTTGTCAGAGCCTCGCAGGATTCTCATCATAACGAGTTTTCTTGCCTTGTAACTGCCCTCGACAAATTTTGCTCTCTAAATCGGACCACAAGAGATTCGTACAGCTACTCCGCGGTTCGCTTTCGTAGCGTGCGCCATGCGCACGAATGGAGGTAACTAGAGGCTCACGCGCCCAGCGCGCTACGCGGAGTGTACCAATGTCGTGTGGTTCGATTTAGTTCGCGGCGAGCAATATTGCGAGCGCTACAAGCAGTGCAATCAGGGCGACAAGGCCGACAAGATCACTCCAGTCTCTATCCAAAAATAGATCGACAATCCACCAAAACATATTTTTCTCCTCGATCTCCTTGCTGCCGTCATGAATGCCACGACATTTTGTCTCGCCAGCCATAGGGCGGTCGAGTGATCCCCCACCCTCTTTCTTTTCTTCAAGGCAGCGAGGCAAGGACTTTACAATCTTCCTCTTCTGTAAACACGTGTAACGTTGCAGAGCGGCCAGCTTCTCGTGTTCCATTAGCGAGCGCGATCTTTGCCATAGTCTCATCTAGTGGCACAACTCATCTCCTCGTAGTGAAATGGTTTCGAGAACTTTTTCTGCCGTACTTTCCTTGCAGGTGTAATAACGGACTGACCACAATGTTTAGTGCGACTGAACAATTACAGAAATAGACCGATCTTTCGGTAAAAGTCCTGAGAAAATTCTGAGAAAATTCTGAGACTTTTCTGAACTATTTTGACGGCATGACTCACAACATTGCGCGATTGAGTGATCGAGCCATCGGGCGATTGAGCGGGCACGTCATCAAGCAATTGAGTCATGGCACGATGAGACAGACGGTTTTCCTCAATGCCCCGATCACCCGATGATTGAAGGAACAGACGACGCACTACCTCGATGAATAAATGATTCACTACCAAAGACTGGAGCGAAACAAAGTTCCTCTTGGCTGAACTTGGCAAGTAAGCTATTGCAGCAGGGAGGAGCGAGCTATGGCACCGTCTACAGTGTTCAAGAATGCACGGCTGATTGATGGGCTGGGCGATCAACTATGCAGTAACGTATCACTAGTTGTCACAGGCGATCGTATTGCAGCAATTGAAGCGGGAGGCGTTCCTGCCCCTCCCGAGGCACTGGTTGTCGACCTGCAAGGAAAGACGGTGGTTCCCGGCTTGATCGATACGCACGTGCATTCCACGTTCGTCGGTACTCCCAGCTTGCCCTTGTTTCTTGCTGCTGGCGTCACCAGTGCGCGTGACGTTGGCGGCAATCTCGAAAAGGTCAAAGGGCTCAAAGCCGACCTCAATAGCGGCAAGAAGCTTGGTCCGCGGTTGTTTATCTGTGGGCCTTTGCTAGATGGTTCAGTTAAGAGTTTTGAGTACCCTTCGTTTGCCGAGATGCTCAACAACATCCCGTCACCTGAAGTCGTTCCGCAAAAAATTGGCGCGTTGCTCAATGCAGGAGTAGATGCGGTTAAACTTTACTTCACACTGATGCCTGATACGGTCAAAGCGATCATCAAGTTTGTCGATAATCGCGTGCCGGTCACAGGCCACCTGGGCTATATGCATTCGCTTGATGCGATCAAAGCGGGAATCAACGGCTTAGAGCATGTGTGGATCTCGCCGTACAACGAGTTTTGCGCCCTTGATATGCAGTTTGGCGTAGGTGCGTCGATGATGAGCGGCAAGTTCTGGAATCAGACACTCAAAGGCTGGGAAGAAGCCGATCTGCAGAATCCCCGTGCCCGTGAGTGGTTTGATGCTATGGTCAAACAGCAAGTGAATATGGGTACCACGCTTGACTTGCTGTGGATCGCGCGATGTGGCGAAGAAGGCGTGAAGCGTGATCACGATCGTTGTTACATTCCCCAGCACGCCCTCTCACGACAACGGGCGCTGGCCTCACGCATCGGTGAGCGTCCAGATTAGGACATTCATCCTGGATTTTTTGATCCGTTGGCTGATGCCATTGGTACAACGTCGGCAATTAAAGCTGTCACCTCAGTTGCCGCGCGTTATTTACAGCAGCAAGCCAATATTGGCTCGATCGCACCAGGGCGCTATGCCGACTTCTTGGTTATCGATGGGGACCCGTTGCGTGATGTGCGCGAGCTCCGTAAGCTCACGATGGTGTATCGCGGTGGCGTGGCATATGATCCACAAGCGCTTCTCGCTCAGGTACCAAAGTCCGATTTTGTTCCGCTATCTTGAGAAATGAAGGAGGCACTATGAAGTTTTTACACACTATGATTCGCGTCAACAATCTTGACGAGTCACTAAAGTTTTATTGTGACCATTTAGGGATGAAGCTCTTACGTAAACAGGATTATCCAGGTGGGGAGTTCACATTGGCCTTTGTCGGCTATGGCGACGAAAAAAATAATACCGTCGTCGAACTCACTCACAACTGGGGAACAGCCAGTTACGATCAAGGCAATGCGTTTGGTCATTTGGCACTAGGAGTGGACGACATCTACAAGGTATGCTCTGACCTCAAGGCGAAGGGTGTCAAAGTTGTCCGCGAAGCTGGGCCGATGAAACATGGCAGTGCAGTAATAGCTTTCATCGAAGACCCCAACGGCTACAAGATTGAGTTGATCGACCTGAGTGGAGCGCGGGGATAGGGACTACTGCGGTTTTCGCATGCGTGCGACCTTTTCTCCGTCGGGGCGAAGCTGGTCTGCGTCCCAGAAGTGTGGGCGATCACCAGGATCGCCCCTACAGAGGACGCATTACACTGCAAACCGCACACCCAGCACCGAGAAATAAGACGTTCGTCACAACTAAGGAGATATTGTTATGTCCCTAAAAGCGGCAAAAGATTCCATCGACCTCGGCATTTTCGTCAGTGACATCAAGAAGAGTCTGGCCTTTTATCAAGGCATTTTGGGATTGGAAAAAACGGAAGAATTACAAACTGGGTTCGGCACATTACATCGATTGAAGTTCGGCACCAGTGACATCAAGCTAATGGACCCAAAGCAGGTTCCGCCCGCAGGCGCGATTGGTTTGGAGAAACAACTCGGCATTCGCTACATCACCTTTGTCATCAAAGGTCTGACCGACCTGTGCACAGAACTCAAAGGCAAAGGCGTTGAGTTCACCATTCCTGAAACGCAAATTCGCCCAGGCACACGTATCGCGATGGTAAAAGATCCGGATGGCAATATCTTGGAGTTTGTCGAGCGAGGATAACAATCTGTTGATAGGGGCACATGTCTGCGTGCCCCTTATCTTTCAGGAGAGCAACGCCTTATTCCTAGTCAAGAAGATAGCGGCCCCAAGCGACACGCCGACGGCGATCAGAGAGTACACAATGCCAAAAATTACGTGGCCGGCTCCTGGTGGCCGCGGGTTTTTAACGTTGAACAGAAGCAGGTTGAGCACAACATAGGTAGCATAGGCATGGCCCATCGGCAGAGCAAAACGTTTTCGTTGCCAGATACCAAAGGCATACAGCGCAAGGAACAAACCGAAGAGAGGACCAACGATGGTGTTCGCCATCCCGGATAATCGATCACCCAGGAATACGAAGCCGGTCTCATCACTGCCAAGCTGGAACGGTTTCAAGAGGTTTGATACCGCGAGAAGCCCAAACAACACCGAAAAGAGCGTGAACAGCCGCTGTTGTCCTTCTGCCATGGCGTTACTCGATTCTCAACAGTTATTGCCCAAGAAACCGCATTACTTCAACATCACTGACATCGAGCGTATCAGTGTGTCCCGCGACGACGATCTTCTGATCGGCTTGTATCGCCAAGGCTTGGGCACGGCTCTCACCGAAAGGACCGACAAGCCGTTTCCCATCGCTATCGAACGTTGTATCCAAGCTACCGTTAGGATTCAGGCGTACGAGCATAAAATCATTCAAGCCAAAAAGCGTTGAACTACCAGCGAGCACAATTTTTCCGTCTGACTGTATTGTCACTGCCTGTGCTTGATCTTCTCCTGTTTGCTCAATGGTCCGTACGCCGCCACGTAAAGAACGGCCGGTGAAAGTTGGAAAAAAACTTTGGTCGAGCCCACCATTGGCATTCAGCTGCACGACGAAAAAATCTGTCGTACCAAACACGTTCGTGGACCCCGCGACCACGATGCGTCCGTCAGTCCGGAGCGCGACACCGTGGTCGTGGTCGTCACTCGCGCGGTCTACAATAAACACACCGCCATTGATAAATGTCCCATCAAGACTGCCATTCGCATTGAGTTGTAATACGAAGACATCGTTATTGCCCAACACGTCGGTTGTGCCAGCTATGACAAGGCGGTCGTCGCCGCGCACGGCAACCGCCTCAGCTTGCTCATTGCCGGTACGTCGAACGGTCTGAATTCCAGCACTAGCAAAATTACTGTCCACGCTACCGTCCAAATTGAGACGCAAGACAAAGACATTCTTTGTCCTAAAGGTATTAGTGTCTCCCACGACAACGATCTTGCTTCCAGGTTTGCCGTTTGACTGGATCGCGACTGCCCGACCGAACTCCTCTGTTCCGTTACGACGTAGCACGAATACACCACCGTTGTTGAAAGTCGTATCAAGACTGCCGTCGGGGTTAAACCGCATCACCAGGATGTCTTTCGACCCGAACAAGTCAGTATATCCAGCCACAACGATCTTGCCGTCATTTTTCTGAATCGCCACCGCTTGCCCGCGATCGTTATCAAATCCAGAAAGAATGCGCATGCCATCGCCGTCGAATGATGAGTCGAGATCTCCGGCAGCAGCAAAGACTACAGCAACCCCACAGCCAAAGATGAGAGCCAAAACGACAAGAAGACTGCCCAGAGTGCGCCGCAACTGCGGATCAAGTAGTGATACTACCTTACAACACTTCATAGTTCCTCCTTGCTCGTTAGCACGTGTTGGGAACGTGGAACACTTTTTCCTGGTTACAGCAATTCTTGCAATTCTGGTAACCGCTTGCGCAGCCGTTCGGCAGCGTCGTCCGGTGCCATGTAGGGAGGACGTGCAGGACCCATGTCGATGCCGGTAACAACCGAGGCTGTGACTTTTGTCGTTCCAAGATGGCCTAATGCTTCTTCGCCTCCGCGTGGAAAACAGCGGTTAAGACGGCGCTGGACTTCCACTGCTTTGGCAATCTCGCCGGCGTTGAACAGTTTGAGTAACTGCGCTGAGGCTGGCACGGCAAACACATTGATGAAGCCACCGGCAGCGCCAAGCTGAAGCCCCGTGAGGAAAGCGCGGAAGGTTTGCAATATCTTCACTCGCCCTTGGACTTCGTCATACACCGCCTCTAGATGTTGGAGGTCAGTGAGTACTTCTTTGATCCCGACGATCCCCTTAATGCCACATAAACGGCCAAAGAACTTGGGGCTCATGGTAAACTTCGACAATGCCGGATTGTGATACACCACCACCGGCAAGTGACCCGCCTCAGCCACCATCTTATAATGCAGATAGACTTCTTCTTCGCCACAGCGCCAGTAGTACGGTGGAATCAACTGCTGCGAGTCGTAGCCCATTTCGCCGGCAAGCTTGGCAAACCTCAGCGCTTCAAGTGTCGTCGCGCCGGAGGTCATCGCCACCGTGTAGATGTCTTTATGCTTGCGCGCTTGATCGAGTGTCACTTCAAACACACGGGTGCGTTCGGCGTCACTAAGGTGAAGAAACTCACCGATGCTGGGGGCAGCCACGACTCCGTTCGCACCGTTCTGCACACACCAATCGACTTCCGCGCGCAATGTCCCTTCATCAAGTTCATACTTCTTCGTGAATGGGGTTACGAGCATCGCGATTACGCCTTGAAGGTCACGAGGCATATGTCCTCCTGTTACGGCAGTCAGCTTCCAGCTAAAGACAGCGGACACTGGTCCATCTCTAAGCTGATGGCTGACTGCTAAGAGCCGAAAGCTAAATGGCAAACCAAAAAATTGCTTGTCCAGTGCCAAGCGCAGCTTCGTAGTTTCCGTACTGCACACCTGGTGAGGTGCATTTGTCCTCACCAAGGGCACCGGCCATCATCAAATAATGAGCAAAGCGTCCTTCAGGAGAGCAACGCCTGCGGTATTCCGGCGCAAGCGCCACAACACCAGCATGATCACCGTAACGGAACAGCGTCATAATCCGTTCATCGTACTCGCGATTTTCTGGCGATGTGATATTTGCTGGGTCTGCCCCCGTGTGATCGAGAACGGTGTCATAGTCCCAGAAGCGATGCGAGAGCCCACCCGCAGCGACGAGCACTACGCGGCGATCACTACGGCGAATCCCTTCGCCGACAGCACGACCGAATGCCAGATCATTGTGAACAGCGGCGATCTGGCAGACCCCGGTCGAAAGCACACAACGATTGCGCTGTGGATTGAAGTACGCCATCGGAACCAAAGTTGGATAATGGAGTGGCATACCTCGGTACGTTGAGGCAAATGCACGCACGCCGGTTTCTTTAGCACTCGTAGCAATCGTCGCAGCTAGCTCAGGGTCACCCTGGTAACTGTACTCGTGCTCATGGAGCAACTCTGGCACTTCTTCGGAGGTGTACACGCCTTCCAGTCGTGAAGAAGCGTTCATCACATACTGTATGGTCGAGAACCAATGCGTATCGAAGACAACAAACGTATCGAAGTCGAGCCCAACTAGCCGTTCGTGATAGAGCCGCTCCATCGCTTCGTAGAAGGTTGTTACTCCACGTCCCATGTAGGCTTTGCGTTCGGCTTCACCGAAGATCATCAGACGCGGGACGTGGGTGGTAAAAATCGCGGCGACGATTTCGCCCATACAGTTCTCCTCTGTCATTTGCGTCGAACGCTGTTCATGCTCCGATCCTTCGACAAGTTCAAGACAGGCTTACCTGTGAGGTACGTCTAGCACGAACGGGGACGAACCGCCCGTCCCGAGCCCTTCGACGAGCTGAGGAAGTATAACGACGCCTTTCATTTAGGTTCCCTGTATCATTCATGAATCATCAGCTTCCTCCTCCGTGTACGCTTCTCCTCCGCCCGCGTTTCTCGTCGTGCTAGCTTCTCAGTCAGAAGCCACTGTGCTTGTCCGATCCCCCGCAGACTTCGCTGTTCTTCGGACGAGAATAGGGGGGCGGTTTCGCGCAGCGCAACGACATCGAGCGCCCGGGTTAACGTTGCCTCACAAAGTTCTAACAGCGGCAGCAGCTGAGCCGAGACTTCATCGAGTGATGCATTAAGGAGTTGCGCCTGAATCAGAGAAAGAGCCTCGGCTAAATCATAGGGTTTCGTTTTCGTTTCTCGCGTTTTATGTGATCTGACAGCTTCACGCTCGCTTACTGATGCTGGTATATCGTCACCATCAGTCAAGAAGGTAAAGCCGAGTTGGACTTCGGTCCACGGTTTGGCAATCTTGCGTATCACTTCGTATTCCTCGTATCTGATGGAGAGCGCGTAGTCATCGTCATGATGAGGGCATCAAAGAGTGCCGCCGGCGACAGACGTGAGGACTTAAAGACAAGGTCCATATCCGCCGCACGATGAAAAAACGCGCACAAATCAGCAACTGAAAACCAGCGACATTGGCTGAGCATGGCACGCAATCGCATCCCGCGCAGACCCGTCGCACGTTCAATCTGGAGTTCCGGTGCGCCACTAGTGACTAATTCTTTAACGCGCCACAAGCGACGAAAATGGCCGGCCAGGGCTTGTAACACCGGCAGGGCATCCCGCTCATCGGTCAACACGTGCCGCAACAAAGCGAGCGCTTTCTGCCGGTCTCGTTGTCCCAGTGCGTCAGCAAGATCAAAAACGGTCGAGGTTGGGAGCTGGCCAACACACGCTGTGACGGTATCACTATCAATGTCGGTCTTCGGCATCACGAACGCAGCAAGTTTATCAATTTCATTGGCTAAAGCAAAAAGATCAGCCCCGATCAGATCAGCCAAGAGTGCTGCAGCTTCCTCTGTCAGGTTGACTTTACGTTCACGGGCAAATCGCTGCGCCCATGCTGGAACTTGGTTGGCGAAGGGAGGCCGGAACTCCGCGACGAACCCTGCCTTGGCGCATTGAGCAAAAAATTTCTGCGTGATATCGACTCGCCCCTGCGCGCAAACAACTAACGGCTGTGTCGCGTCACGCAATTGCGCTTCGCGTTCCAAGCGCTCCCGATCGGCTGCTTTCAGACGTTCGGCGCGTTTCAATACTACGAGGCTCGCCGCAGCAAACAATGACGGTGCGCCCCACGTCTCAAGCATTCGGTCGAGCGAATCCTCCCCCACAGAGAACCTCTGCACTGCACTTCCTTTCCCGACACGACGACGCACCCGATCAACCGCTTGGTCAATTAGATATGGCTCCTCACCATGAAAAAGGTACAACGGAGCTGGTTGCGCTTTTTCAAGCTGGGCCAGAATATCTTCAGGCCGAGGAAAGCTCGTGAACGTTTTCTTCTCTGCCATTGTCGCAATCGTATAGCGTGTACCCCCTATAGACAAGAGTAAGACGCCCTTTTCATCTTCCGAGCAAAGGCGTTCACACCTAGTACATTGACCAATGCTATAGTGGCAGTTACTACAAGTGGAGACACAGAGGAAGAAAGAATGAGTGCGCGTTTCCGCATCGGTCAAGGAACTGACATTCATCGGCTCGTCGCAGGACGGCAGCTCATTCTCGGCGGCGTGGAGATTCCGTGGGAGAAGGGTTTGCTTGGACACTCCGACGCAGATATCGTATGTCATGCAGTAAGTAACGCACTGTTAGGCGCGATTGGGGAAGGCGATATTGGCCGCCATTTTCCTGATTCTGATCCACGTTATAAAGGAGTATCGAGCATCGAATTGTTGTGCATAGTCATGGGACTCGTGAAGGGCAAAGGGTTTCGTGTCGGTAACGTCGACCTCACGGTCCTGGCCGAACGACCAAAGTTAGGCCCCTATCGCGAAGCCATGCGTGCTAATCTCGCAACGGTACTCGAAGTGACGTCAGACGCTATCAACATTAAAGCCATAACTGGTGAGCAAATGGGATTTGTTGGGCGGGAGGAAGGAATGATGGCAGAGGCAGTGGTTTTGTTAGAATCTGCAGAATAAAAAGGGCGCCTGTGTAGACGCCCTCATCCAGCGTGAAGCGGGATTATTTCTCATACGACGAGACTACCCTTGCTCTTTAATCGTCGCTTGTTTGACCACTGCCGAACCCGTCGCCCCCGTCATCATCTGGCATCTTTCCTGACTCCATCTCATCAACCATCTGGTCGAATTCTTCCCCAGAAACATCCTCACCCAGTTCTTTTCCCATCTTGCGCATCCAACGAGCCATGCTCTTGGGGTCATTCTCATCGACCCCAGAAAGAGCACTCGGGTCTGCCAGCGCATCAAGGCGCGCTTCTTCGGATTTCACCGTCGCAAAGCGTGACATCAAGCGCAACAATTTCTTGCTGCCGCATCGGTCACATTCTGGGTTGACTTTCTCACTCACTCGTAGTGTAAGCACCGACACGCGTTTGTTACACTTTTCACAGCGATATTCGTAGATGGGCATGACTTCTCCCTGAAAAAGTTCGACGTCGAAATTAGGAACCGATCACTGGCTATTAATCATTCATCATATGTTATGCAACACGTTTCACGTACCATGGGCTACAGGATGCGTACTGCGTGTTACGTGTTGGGAAAAAGGGTTTGGTAATCGCGTTCATGACGAAATGCTAGTTGCGCACTCGTCAGACCGGTTTCATCGTTCGGCCCCAGGTCCCCAATCATACATTTCACCGCTCCGCCGCCTTTGCGCAGAAACTCGGACACATCAATTGTCACCGGCTCAACTCCTCGTTCCCATATTTGTGCTTGCAAGGTCGTACTCACTCCCGCAGGCATGAACAAGAAGTGCTTGTTATTCTGCGTCAGAGTAAATGAGTTTGCTGCGTATAGTGCTGCATCCTCCGCCTGCAAAGGAATCACCTCATCCCTCAGCAGTGTTTGCAGGCGTTCTACTGCCGCCGGCATTAACGCCTCGAGGTAGGCCAAGAGCAATCGCCGCTGTGGACCAAACGCACAGAGTGTAGTGTCACCATGATAATAGGCCTCATCGCAGAGTTCGAGCGGTATCACTTCTTTGCCGGTCACAATCTGTTGGAGTTCCGCCAACACCCCAATTCCCGAGCGGAAACCATAGACGCGCTCGTACGGCGGCATGCCCCAACGAAAACGAAAGCGCTGCGCTTCCACCCGACCATAAGTGAACAGATAACGCTCTCCGACCGGAAAGAAATCAGCTTCTCCCTCAAAGCGCGTCTGGAGGTGAGTCGTAGAAAACCCACAACGAGTGAGAAATGGTTCGTAGATCGCTTGCTCGCCGGCACGACTGGGTAACAAGTTCGCCAGTGAGAAGGTTTTCTTCTGAATCGGAGTTGCAGCATCGAGCGGAAAAAGAAAACCCGCATTGGCAGGATAGACAAGCCCTGTCCACTGCGGATCTGGCGGGACAACTAACACACGGACATCATGGCGACACAACAACTGCGCAAACGCGTGCCACTGGGCAATAGCTTTAGTGCGATCGACGGTCTTACGCCGTCCCCACGCCGTTCGGGTATGCGGATTCGCGCCAGCGCGGATCGAGAAGTAGGTTGGATCGCCCATGAGGACGACGCGTGTCGCAGACATACAGTTTCCCCTAGCACAGTGCGGAATAGTGAAATGAGTATCCAATAACCAGCATGGCCAGGCAAATTAAAAATTAAGAATTAAAAATTGAGAACAGGGACACATTTTGTTCATTGTTCATTTTATAGGAAAGGAACCGCCCCAATCTCCATTCCCTCTTTCAAGTTTAGCGCCTTCAGCAAGGCAGCCGGACAAAACAACACTGAAGATTCAGGCTGCGCATGCACTCGGGCCGCACTGAACCCTTTACTCCCTTCCCACCCGATCAGGAGTTCTTGACTAGCCTCAGCTTCATGACCAGAGCGATCAGTCACTAAACGATAGCGACGAAACCGTTTCACTAATGCCACATCTTCAACCTTCGCGCCGTAATATGGGCCAGCATCGAAAGGGTCGACATGGCGCAAAAAGCGTAAACCGATTTTCTCCAACAGATGGACCGCTCCTTGGCTCGCAGCTCCCACCCGCCCGATCTGCTCCTGGACGTTGACCGGAAGCATACAGGTGTAAATCGGAATCGAGGGGAACAACGTTTCGATAAACTCTTTATCCTTTGTGCTTAATTTGTCAGCCGCGCGGAAGTCGAGGCCCGTGACACGCTTACCGTAGCATTCCCAAAACAGGCTTTCCTTATTCTCAGTGAGCGGTGGCATCATCTCAGCGATCACCTCCTCCTCGAAACGCTCAGGATGCATCGCAATATATAAAAAACGGACAAAGGACAGCTGTTTGCCAATCTTGGCGGAATGTTGCCGAAATGCTGGATCGACGATCAGTCCACCTACCTCGGTCGGTCCATCGATGCTACGACGCAAGGTGAGATAGGTGTGACGAAACATCGTCTTCAGTGTTTTCGAGTAGCGCTGGTCGTTCGCCATTTCCAGGTAATAGTGGGGCGATTCAGGGGTGCCATGCTTGGCAATGATCATGGCCGTCCCGACAATTTTTCGTGTCACTACTTCTTGCAGCACAAAAAGATACATTCCTGCCTGTCGCGTCTTCAGCTTACCCCGGAACGATTGCTGCGAGCGTTGAATCAGGGCAACGAGGTCGTTCTTTTCGGTCGGCAGATTAATCGAATCCAACAACCGAGCAAGCCGGAGAATAGGGGCAGCGTCAGCCGGTGTTGCTTCACGAAGGAGAAAAGGAATCGGGGAGACCGCAGGCTTCGCCACTTCCAATGTCGAAACCGTCACTGCACTCGAATTGTGAGGGTGAGAGTAACGCCCAGTGGTGAGGATCATTGCTGTTTCCTCAGTTTCCCATCACTCGTTGTAAGCTAAAACGCAAGATGTCGAATCCTTCGTTCAGTTCATCCTCAGAGAGCACGCCACCAGGGAGAAACATCCGTACGCGATACGGACCTTCGCCAACGCCAGCGTAATAAAGAATCAGTCCATTACGATAACACTCCTGAAGAAACGTCTTGATTCCCTCATGCGAAGCCTTAGCAGGTTCAAAAGCCCACATCGCACCCACCCCACTTACTGCGCGGAGGCTTCCAGAGAGGTCCGTCTGTAGACGAGCAAGTCCCTCCTGCGTATGCTGCTCGATCTTGGCAATCTTTCCCTCAGGACCAAGGTAATTTTCACTAACAAGCTTCTCGACAATCCGACGACCAACCGCCATGCCGACCGTTGATCCGGCAAAAGTGCCAGAGATCAAACCTGGATCGGGCTGATACTCCTTGCGAAACAGCACCGCGCTGTTCTGGAGCAACTTCCCCACAGTGACGACGTCGACATATTCAGCAAGGTCAAGACGTTGAAACGCGAATAACTCGCCTGTACGACCAAAAGTCTGAATCTCATCGACCCACACCGCAACACCGCGTTCCTTCAACGTCTCCATAAGTGGCACGAAAAATTCACGTGGCGCAGTGCGGAACCCTGATTCACCTTGCACCAGCTCGAAGATGCACGTAGCAATCAGGCCCGGATTCTGATCAAGAATTTCTCGTAGTGCCGTCAACGTCTCCTGGGTACTATTCGGATTCTCGGCGTCATAAAACGGCAAGTAAAAAACGCGCTCACGAGTTGGTTGACCTTTGCGGTAATCCGGTCGGTCGGTAATTTCCGCCATCGTGGTTGTTCGACCGTGAAAACAGCGACGAAACGCGATCACAGCATGTGCAGGCTGATGACGGTAGCGGACGAGTTTCAAGGCATTCTCATTCGCTTCGGCACCCGGTAAAGAAAGCCAACCGTGAGTGAGGCACGGCGCAGCACGCGAGAGTAGTGCCTCCAGCAGATCGCCGTATTCCGTGTTGGCTTGCAAATTGCCCTGCATAACCACATCACTCGCGGCCGCAGTCAGCGCCGTTCGCACCAGATCAGGATTACCGTGACCAAAGAAGTGCACGCCAATGCCAATAGCAAAATCCAGTAGCCAGCGACTATCAAGGGTGCGCACTTTTGCGCCGCGACCTATGCCTGAACCTATGTACGGAAAGAACAACGGGCGCCCACGTAACTGCGCTACACGTTGAAGCTGATGGCCATAGCCGTCCGGTACTGCGCGAGTATCGGCTTGCAGTTCAGTTAATGCGTCGAGTATGAGATCAATGCCTTGTTGGAATTTGGGGTGAGATTGAAGAAGAGACATACGCGCCAGAGTCCTTTAGTCCGGGAGTCTAGGAGTCTAAGCGTCTGAACGAACGTGGGGCTATTTGACTCTAAGATTCCCAGACTCTCAGACGCCTGGACTGCTACTTCAGCGGTTTGGTCGAGAAGCCTTTATCGTTATACGACAGTAAAACCTTCTTACCGTTCACTGCGGTTTCAAGAATCACTTCGTGCCCCCACAGACGGTGGAGATACGCCAGTGTCCGCTCGGCATATTCAAGCTGCAAGTCACGCCCGTCGTGATAGTGCTTCGAGTAGAGCGTCCGATTATGATTGTAATCAGCATCCTCGATCTTAATGACCGGGATACTCCCCATACCTACACTCTTGAGCAGCGTTTCTTTAACCTCGCGCCAGCTCTCTTTGTCTGACACTTTCGAGATCACTAACTCTTCACCGCGCGGCTCGTATTGGAACATATCCATTTCGCGCATTAATTCCTCAGTCAAGAAACGACGGAGGAACGAGACATCGCGATCCACCTCACGAGCTTCAAAGATCGCTTGCGTACCAGTCTTGGTAGGCTTGCCGTATTTCTCAATTTCTTCGGGCGTGGGATCATCATGTCGCCGTTTGATATCATCCCACAACTTCAAACCAATATGATAAGGATTAATTCCACGCGGGTGGGGCCGCACAACCTGGTTGTGCCGCACAAGAAATTCGAGGTACAAGTCTTGAGGCAATTTGAGGCTATTGAGAATCTCACGATGCCAATAGCTCGCCCATCCTTCGTTCATGATTTTGGTTTCGATCTGCGGGATAAAATACTGCTCTCGTTCATGGACGATAGTGAGCAAATCTTTCTCCCATTCACTGAGATAGGGATTATGGTCACGGATGAATAACAATAAGTCTTCTTCAGGCGAGAGCGGGACTTTCTGCAAGTCCGGCGGAGTGTAGTCCTGGCGTTTGTGGATGCGCTGAAATGGGTCGAGCGTGGGCTGCGCATCCGCGAGCAGTTGTCGCCGCTCTTGATCACGCGAGAGCTTTTTAATCGCTAGATTACGACGGCATTGAATCGCTAGTGCATGCGCCGCATCGAGAATCGACTCGATTTTTTCAGTACCAATCGATGGGTCTTCAGCATAACTCCGCACCCGGTCAGCATGGATCTTAAACAAGTTCAGCGTTAACTCCGCGCGTGTACTCTTGAAGGTGAAGTTATTGCGGAAGAAGTCGTTGTGGCCATACACATGTGCGACAGTCAGCACTTGTAGACACAACGAGTTATCACGCATCAGATAGGCCAACGCCGGACTCGAATTGATGACCATTTCGTACGGCAGACCCGACACGCCATAGTCGTACATAGTCTTGAGCTTCTCGTAGCTTTTCCCGTACGACCAGTGCGGATAATGCGACGGCATGCCTGAGTAGGCCATATAACCAAGCATCTGAAAGTGATCACAGATTTCAAACTCTTGCGGATAACAGGCCAGGCCAAATTCCTCGACCTTTTCACGTATCCGTTCGTCCCAATATTCGAGATCTTTTACATCCCAGTCTGCCATAACACCTCAGTAACGAGTAACGAGTAACGAGTAACGAGTCCGAAGGAAGTGTTCCTCTTCCCTCTCAGGGCTCGGAGCTCAATACTCGGAACTGGATTATGCACTTGCCGTAACTGTTGCTTCCTTTGGCCTTTCTCGTGCAAGAAACGCTTTGAAGCTCGGCCAAATATCCTCTTTGCGCTCGATCAGTACTGTCTGGAAGTTTTCCGCTTCTAAACGGCGAAAAATATTCAGCATCGAACTCTCATAGTACCGAGAGCCTAACGGCTTAATCTCGCCGTAGCCGAAGAGGTTACACATGTCACATAATTGTTGCGCTGCTTTCAGGGCGGTAGGGTTATCTGACTCAAAATTATCGCCATCCGAGCAGTGAAACGCGTACACGTTCCACACCGACGGGTGATAACGCTCCTGGATGATGTCGAGGGCCTTGGTGTATCCCGAAGAGATGAACGTTCCGCCCGACTCGCCTTTGTGGAAGAATTCTTCTTCAGTCACCTCACGGCCTTCGGTGTGATGGGCAACAAAGACAAGTTCAACGTTGCGATACTTTGTAGACACAAACTGATAGAGCAGAAAGAAGAAGCTGCGGGCCAGATACTTCTTCATCGTATCCATCGAACCGGAGGTGTCCATAATGCAGATGACGACAGCATTGGACTCAGGACGAATATCCGTCACCAAGTGACGATACGTCATATCGTCCTGATGGAACGGAAAACGATCTTCCTCGTCCCACTCCTCGATTTCATCGCGTCGTTGCACTGCTAGGCGGCGTTTGATACGGGCAATCGCCGTGCGTTTTTTGTCAAGACGAATACGAATTCCTGCACGCCGATAGCCTTTGCGCTTACTCAAGCGCTCGGACATGACTTCGCGCAAAATCTTGCGCTCCATGTCCGGAAGTTCAAGATCCTCGAACATGATGTCGATCAATTCTTCCAATGTGACATCAGTTTCGTAATAATCGACCCCAGCTTGATCACCGGCCTTATCGTCGCCCTGTCCCTGACCTTCTTGTTCGCCTCTACCAATGACTTGGCCAGGCTGAGAATTCCCATCACCCTGCCCTACGCCTGGAGTGTTCTCACCATAAATGAAGCGGTACTCCTTCACCCCACGAATCGGCACTTTGATGATCTTATCTTTGTCTTTACCAATAATAGACTCTTCGGCAACGAGGTCAGCGATATTCTCACGGATTGACTCGCGCACTTTTTGCCGATGACGCTGGCGGTCACCCGCGCTCCGATCAGAACGGAGTGAATCAGAGGACGAATACGGTCGAAAAATTGTTGCTGCTATTGCCATGTTATCCCACCTTCCCAGCCTCCTCCCCTCCATAGGGGATAGGTTACAGGGTACAAGTTACAGGAAGAAAGAGGGGCTACTTCGACCCTGTCCCTGTCTCCTGTAACTCGTCACCTTAGGCAGGGTTAATCCTTCCACAAGTTATTGGCTGCGTACTTCAGTACCACATCCACACAATACTCGCAGTAGCCGTTATCAAGCAGGTTCTTCACCATCGAATCGTACTTGGAACCTTGTTCCTCGTCACGGGTGCGGGCCTTGGTAATGACGCGGCTGATGTCACGCACCGAACTCATGAGTTTCTTTTCAATCGCTTCCTTAAGCGGTTCGTAGCTTTGGTATGACACGCGCTCGTTCCGGCGTAAGGCGGCCCACAAGTAGGCAATCACCTCTTGGCGGAAACCGTCTGCAGCAGAGCCGATGATAGCAATCTGCTCTTCAACTGACTTGAGGAACCCCTCGTCGGGCTGCAGTTCTTCCCGTGTGTTACGATCTTTTACGCGGGTTTTGTTGACGTAGGCTTCAGCGTGGTCGAGATAATTCTGGAACAACGCGTCGGCCTGCTCTTGATAAGAATAGACGAACGCCTTAGTGATCTCTTTCTCTAACAGTTCGAGATATTCTTTGTGCAGAGTATCCTGGAGAAATTCGAGATACAGCTTACGCGTATCGTCGGCGATGTCTTGATCTTTGACCATGTTGATTAATGCTTCGCGCACGTTGATCGGGTTGATGCACCGGCCCGACTCCGACAAGGCATTGTCAAGCGACTTCATGATGAAACGCGTCGAAATACCGCTCAGCCCTTCCCGCTTGGTTTCTTCCCGCAGCTCGTTCACGTTGATCTTCTTCGTGCGTCCCTTCTCGATCACTTCCTCCCCGTTGTACAGACGCAGTTTGGTCATGAGGTCACATTTCGGCGTCGGCTCCAAGCGTGACAACACCGCAAACATCGAGGCCATTTCTAATGTGTGCGGCGCCACATGCGCGCGAAAGTCAGAGTTGCGCAGGATCTTCTGATAAATCTTGACTTCTTCGGAGAGGCGCAGGTTGTAAGGCACCTTCACCACCACAATCCGATCCAAAATCGCTTCATTGGTGTGATCGGCCTTG